>ENA-OQAA01000491-OQAA01000491.1-human-gut-metagenome-genome-assembly--contig:-NODE-491-length-26716-cov-2.628418_pt1 | contig 26716 bp, 29 predicted proteins | sample MGYA00242489_ERZ504515 | MGnify/ENA primary metagenome ERZ504515 (study PRJEB26092, sample SAMD00036237) | human gut metagenome | host: Homo sapiens | study: EMG produced TPA metagenomics assembly of... | reverse complement strand
TGTCCGTTTGCAAGCGTTTTCTGCGATACTCACGAAAATCGGTATCCTCCCAGACTATGACGGACTCTCCATAGGTGGCAAGCTCCGTGATATAGCGATGCGCCGTACTGATGTCATGGCGTATCCTGCGTATCTCCGATGTTTCCGTTTTTATTTCACGCATGCGGCTCCGTTCGTATAACAAGATGGAAACCATACCGCAAACAGCCATGATCAATATCATATACCCTAAAAGAACCTTATGCTGTAATGAAGCTTTCCTTGCTACCATAAATAGATTTTTATTTTTTTTAATACGCAAATAGATTTTATCAGTTTTTAATATTCACAAGATCATTCGTCACAAAAAATAAAGGCAACGTCTACTTTCCCAAGCAGGCCGTTGCCTCGTAAATTCCCTATCTTTTGATAGAGAATTTACTTATGACCTGATTTTACGTGTACATAAAAGTTCAGATCATGTATAGGGTCATTCTTCATCTCTTAAAGCCTCTCAATTTTTTCGCTTGGAAATATATCAATTACTATCATCACTCTTATCCAAGGGTAAATAAACATCACCATCCCAATTGGGATTGACGGTTACCTGAAGTACGTACTCCATTGTTGTCAATTTTTCATAATCGCCAAGTATCTTATAGTACTGATTCCGCTTAAAACAGATTTGAAACGGGTTCTTGCCCGAGTCCGGATTTTCGGGATCCACTGGTGTCTCCTCACCTCCCGGGATAATCCCGGTCCCATTCCCGGCATCACCCGGGATGGAGCGTAATTGAGCGTTTGCACTGCCTCCTGTACCTCCATTCTCGTCTGTGTCAACATCGCCATCTTCCTTTTTCTCTCTTACTTGTAAACGGCAAACGACTTGTTCCTCTTTTCCATCCTTGTCTATCGTTATGCGCAAACTAAGGGAGGTGCATACCGCCAATAGATTCGAGCCTATTATTTGTATATTATTATTCTTCACATCTGCGATATTCCTTTCCCATGAACCGATTACAAAATGTTCAAAACGTCCATTCCTTTTCATATCATAAGCCGAACGGAAATCATCGTACAGCCGTGCCTTTACCCGGGTATTAATGGAATCAGCAAGCAGATCAATTCGTTTGACTTCAGGCGCTACATTCTCTAAGTTCAGTTCTATCCCGGCAACCCCTCGATACAACCAACCGGTCAATTTCTTTGGGTTCTTGCTATCATAACGAAAGACGGTATCCGTATCCTGATAAACGACATTACCAAAAAACAGTTCCGGGGTTTTATATTCATCTTTGTCTAGCAACGTTATTTCCGCATGATTAAAATAGGAGTCGTTCAACTCAAACAACCGCTTTTCTCCTTGTTCTTCCGAATAAGCCACGGCCGTCATTCTGTATTCATACTCACTCTCCAAGGGAATTTTTCCTGTCGCCGTGAAACGAGGTTGTCCATCAGCGCCTGCATTCCCGGTCCGATGGCAGGTAATACCAACTCATTGGCTCTTAAAAAGCCCTCCCTGTCAGTCTCGTATGTTTGGTCGGCCGGACGCTGATAAATATATACTTTTACTCGATCCACGTAAATCGGGCGGGTATTGGTTTCACCGGGGTTCCCCGGCCCTACCGGATTCGTTCGGGTGGTCAGTTCGTTACCACTGGAAGTAAAGTTAAACTCCACCGGCACCTCAACGGTTCTCTTTTCCTCCTCCCCCGGTTGTTCTTCCGAATCGCAACCTGTACTTAACAAGCCTAAACATAAAAGACTTATCATATATAATATCCGCTTCATCGTATCTTAATTTTACTGGTTCAAAATACCTTTACAACAGCACTGGTTCCATCCCGCAAATAGACCTTTACCACATAAGCCCCTTTAGCGATCGGCAGACGGTATTCGGCTGACTCCGATTGTACCCGGCCGGACATCCTTCCATCAATCGTAAAAACATCACAGCGCCGCATAAGCCCCTCGGTCGAACGCACAATAACCTGACCGCCGCTTTCATCCCGATAACAGAATACTTTTGGTTGTGTCGCGGCAATTACTCCGTTACTTGTCGCGATCGATTCTCCTTTCAAACAAAAACGCCCTATGTTGGTTGTCAGCCGTCCCAGCTCAATCTTATTTTCTTTTCCGGCAAGCAAGGGATGAATCCGGTTGTTGTCCAAATCTTTCAAGATCCAACCGGAATAGCTTTCGGGAATCGTTATCGACAAGTTGACATCCGCTGGCTTGGCTAAATATATACCGAGAGGTATCTCTCCGCCATTCGCACGTTGCTGAATATCCAGCGCACGTTGCTCTGCTATGGTAAACAAGGCGATTGTCGGGTTTATCTCATTTTCCAACAGGACTTCCGCGTCCTCGTTCTCCCGGTAATGATCATTCGCTTTTGGGAAAAATACACCAAAGCGCCGGATTGGCAGTTATCGGCTGATGCCATCAAGCGTACCGACCGGCTTGCCACGGAAGCGCTTTGTTTCCTCGACAACCGATTTGCCTGTTGCAGTTCCGGTTGTGTCTCTAACATGTCTTCAGTAAAGGTAATGGTACACGACTCCACCATCCGCTCTTCGCAAGTCACAAAAAAAGACTGCGTCGGGGCGATAGCCCGTAAGCCATCACCACCATTACCCGGCCTTGCTTCCAAGATACCATCACCATCCAAGTTATGGATCAGCGAGTTGGCTGTTCCATTTTGTCCATCATATATTTTAACGGAAGCAATATGCTCATTCCGCTCCAAGAATTTCTTTACATCGATATGAGTCATGAACGGATTGCCGACCAAGAACGTATTGTTATTAAAAGAGCCATTCTTAAATCGCATGACAACCGGGAAGGTGGCTTTCCCGTCTTCCTGCTCATAGATAAAACGTCCGGAATTATTCCTGTCATTTATCCGCACGCCTACGCTTAATTGAGTTCCCTTCTCATCATAATAATGATATTCCGTATGCTCCTTCGGGAAACGGAAAGTATACGTTTGGCCGTTATCACCTTCTTCCTTCTCGGATGGCTTCAACGGATGTACCCACACCGACAAGGCATTGAAATCAAATTCTTGCCCATCCAACGTATTCTTGTCATAGGGTGTAGCCAGCCAATTGAAAGGTTTAGTCCAGCCGGTCACGGCTATATCTACTTTATCTCCCGGTTTTACAAACGGGCGATTGCTTGAATTGATCAACTGCTCCATGTAAGCCGCATCCCAGATACGTTGATAAATAGTAGGCGTGACCCGGTTTTCTGGATAGTTATTCGCAGTCAACGAGGTGAATGTGTCCGGCAGTTGTATTCCATTGGCAGCGACAAACCAGTCTCCCGAATAGATTCTTTTCAACGGAGCTGCCACCATATAATATCGGTTGGGAGACAGTTCAATATCCACCCATGCCTTTTTATAATCCAGATGATGTGTGTTTTTCACCTCAGCGTTCGGTTCAAAATGAATATAGTTACAGCCGTTTGACGCATCCGCTTCCAGAATCGGATAAGCTTGTGCGGATTCAGGAATAATCACATTGGTACATGTCCAAGGCGAGCCCTTCGACCAATTTTCCCAGGCATTCCAGTCAGTGCCAGTCACATTTTCTAACCAAGTTGTTTCAAGCGGATGGACAGTAAAGTACAATTCAGACAATACGAACTCTGCATTTTCATCATCCTTGTCATAAATGATTAGTTTATACTCTCCGGCCTCTGTTGCCTCCCATATTTCTTGTTGGAAAATCCCTTTATGGATGGTAAAAGTTTTAGAAAATACCGGTTCTGCCGTATGAATATCATCCGCTTTCTTAAAGATGGACATCTTATAGTCCTTTTCCTCTTCTTCCTCAAATTTCGCTTGCCCATACAGCACGACCTTTTCCCCTTCGCAAATATGCGGAGTCGTTCGCAAATTCGCCAAACCACCCGCGCAACTTTCCGGATCCATACAATCAGGCAGCCCGTCGCATCTATGTCGCTACGGAAAAAGAGGCCGTACAGATTATACCCTTCCAATGCGCTTACAACGGCCGCAAAAGCAATACGTACCTCATCATAAGGCAATGTCGGTTGCGAGATAAGATATCGCCTGTCACCATAGCCTATCACGTCCAACCCGACAGTATTCCAGTCCGAGAACTTCTCCCCGGTCTCTTGGCCGTTCAGATAAGTCGAAACCGTTATCCAGGAACCGACACCGGCTCCAAGCACAAACGTCTTGCTATCCAAGGCAAGCCCCAGTTGCTGGGTCTTATCCATGGTACGTCCTAATTTCACGCATAAGACAAGACCTGTCCCTACACCAACGGCAGGCGTATAGGTCAACGCAGTATTCATATCACCATCCAACAAAAGATCACCATTGACCAATGTCCCGGCAACGGAAACAGTTTGAAACGGTATTTGTAAAGACAGGGAAGCATTCGTCTCCTCCGTAGAAACGGCCAGGGCACAACCATTCTTTAGCGGGTCCGAACAATCATCATCGGCCGATTCCATAAAGCCATAATAAATACGCAACGTGTTCAAACCCAAATTCAACACGCCGGAAGTCCACAATTGGAATTCATCAAAATCCACACTCGCAGGAACCTTTACGCTATACCGTATCTTTTGAGATTGCTCGCTGCCTATCAAGCCAACCCCGACCACGTTGGACTCGTCGATTACATTCTCATACACGACCTCGCCATTCCTGAATAGCCGTATTCGCAAGAACTGCAAGACATCGGCATCCAAAAAGTAGAGGCATTCTCTACGATAAAACCGACACGTTTATCACCCTCAATTCCTAAATCGAACGATTCTCCACCTACCGTCTTTATACCTATGATACCAAGTTGCTTGCCACGCTCAAACCACTCACATAGGATGCGTAATTATCAAAATTCCCATCCAATATATTGGTCTTATCCTTGATATCGCTAATACTGATCAGCCTCCGGTTACACCATACGTACTTGTCGAAAGCTCATATTTCTCATTTCCATCTGCGTTAAAAACAGGGGTTCCACAAGACGAACTAGGCGGACGGACTCCTTTTGTCAAAGTGACAGTTTCCGAACATGGGGGTTCAGCGGTACAATCTACGCCGTAGCCTTGAATGTGTACACGCCCTCGACGGTTAATCCCGTTACTTTGGTAACGCCATTTGCCGTTTCTCCGATCTGAACGTTATTCATCACCTCTTGAGGATCGCGCGGATCTTCTCCTGAGAAAAACTCAAAATTCGTCAATTTCCACTTCACCTTCACATCCGGGTTGCTCCTCAATTCGTAAGTCGTTACGTTATCGCAAACCGTAGCGCTCAGACTGGGCTGGATCGGGCAGTGATGGTCTATTTCCGGTTTCTCCCTGACAAAACCATAATAGATACCCACCCCGCCTAGGTTCACACTTAACGCACCGGCTCCAACAGTCAGCCGGGCAGAATAAAAAGGAACCTTGGATGTGATGGCTGATGTGATCTCTCCCGTAGTGACAACTCCTAACTTCAATATGCCGGCCGATAAAGTTTCCGTTTGAACCTCTTTGTTGTTCTTATCATATAATGTAATGGTCACAAAACTTCCGAGTGACAAATCCAGGAGTCCTTTATTAAAATATTTAAACCCCACTTCCGTACCGGCAGGAACTCGTAAGTTGTACCAATCTGCGCATGAAACCATTCTCCAATAGCCAACCCTCCTGTCCCCAAATAGTTGGTTGTATCTGAATCGAACAGTTTGTCATGAAAAGTATCCTCCCTTAGGGGTTTGTCTTTTACCGGCCAAGGCATGCCGTCGCACTTGTCATAGTCGATTTGTATGCCTTTTTCACCTAACCCTAATTCTATCCCGTATGTTTCTACTCCATCATAAGTCAAAAGCACTTCTTTCGGATCCCCGACAAACGCATACCTGATGCTTAGCTGATTAATAGCCTCTACATGTAAGCCTCCTTGCATCAAATAAATCTCATCAAAGTCTTTCGTCGTTTTTACACAGACATCTACAGAGACAGCATCAGAACCCGGAATCTTTATCAAGTCCAAACCGACCCCACCGGAAGACGCTCCTCCCACCGCTATGGTCTCCTGTTCTTTGCCATTTAAATAAGTCGTAATAGAAAACAACTGGATCACCTCCAGCGACAAAAGTCCTCCACTCTCAGTCGACGCCAAGCTGAAACCGGCAGTCGTTCCCCCCTTGTATGTGTTTTTCGTATCCTTAACACTCAAAACAGGCGATAGCAGCGCATCGACCTTAATACCGGTTATCGAAGCATAGTTGTTCAAGTCCGAATCGGTTATATACTCCAAATGACTATAGTTGGTCGCCACATTGGCTACTGACGAGATTCGGTTCACCATGCAATAAGGGCCTACCAACGCCCTACGCTTGGTAACCTTAACCGGTTGATTTCCGGTTTGCCCTTGTATATTCACAAACGATACCAACAGGAAAAGCAGGAAAACACCTCTTTTTATATATCGACTAATCGTGCGCATAGACTTTTTATTATTTACTTATTTCCCATATCTCTTTAATCTCCAACACCTCGCTTTTGGATATATCCGGATAAGTTATTACCAAAGACATCTCTTTCAGCGAACCGGAATAGTCTTTTATTTTGTCTTCAGACAAAAGTTTTTTAATATCGGTAATCAGTTCCACATCTTCTTCCTTAAAAGGCAATGCCTTTTCCAAATCACAGACGATTGTTGTCGTTTTAACTTGCTTCTCCCAATCGGTTTTCAAATTCAGTTCGTTCATCGGGCGATAGAACACGGAATATTTCTCATTCACTCCCTGTCCGGTCGAAATAGACGGGTTAAGGGTAAGCGAGAAGTCCGAATTCGTAGCTTCAGCCGTAGGATACCAACTGACCCCGGAAATCTTATTCTTTTCCGGATCCGCCAATCCGACCCAATTGAAAGCAAGATAAGAAACGCTCTTCCGCATCACGGTCGTATCCGCTTTCATACGCAGGCTTTCTGTCAGACCTGCCTCCGGAGCCTTTCCTGACAAATAATATTTATCCACTCCGGATTGTCCCTCGTAAACAATCGTTGCCCATGTTCCCGATTTTCTTTTTGCAGATTGGTCAAACAGACTACGGACGGTTGTATTATGTTCAAGTTTATTCAACAGCGTATTAACCAAATGGGTTTGGAAGTTTGATAAAACACCGCCTTCAGCCATGTCCGAATTGATTTGATCTAAAAAGTCGGATTTGCCTTCGCCCTGAATTTGCCCTTCTATTTCAGATAAACGCCCAATATATTTTGTGTATTTATCTTTCAAATCCGGATTCAGAATCTGTTCGGAAAAATACCGCTTCAAAGCATCCAAAAAGTCAACCGTCTTATCAACCACCGGCTGGCTTAACTCATCTTTATATTTCGACAAGACAAAAGCATAGAAATCCGATTGAAAATAGTTCTTTATATCTTCCGGTAACAAGCAGGTAGCCGGATAACCGGATATTTCCGTATCCCCCCCTCTGTCTTTTCTTCCCAATCAGGAAGTTTCTCAAACCAGAAGTCGGTACGGGTCACCGCACGCCGCAACACGACCGGACAATTGTAAGGATTCTCCCGATCGCACCTTGATCCGTCGACAAGATGTCCCGCGTGAAAACATAAAACATATTCCGGTCATTGAACGGCTGGAAGGGCATTTGCAAATAAACCGTCTCGTACGTCCCGGTCTCTCGCAGGGGAGACCACGGCTGACCGTCCGCACCTGTCCACCCGCAAACGGCGGAATCGATATTGGCCACAAAGACCGCATGATAGGTCTCACCCTGCGACAAGGTGTCTTTCAAAGCCTCCCGTTGCTCCCACGACATATTCTCGCGTCTCAACGGCCAACTCTCCCCGTCGGTATCCAACCCGGGGATTTCCCTCCGCTTCTCCAACGTCCCCTCCTCACTATACAGCAGGTAAGTAAGCGAGTTGATACGTACCCCTTTCGCTGGTTTTCATGGATCACACGCGTGGCGGCACCAGCCGCGGTCGTGTAATCCACCACGAACTTACCAGCCGAAACCACCGATGCCGTAGGCTCCGGTATCTCATTTTCGCATCCGGCACAAAGGCATAAGCCGGCTAACAACCCCACAACCTTTTTCATATATACGATTCCATTCATTATTCACATTCATACTCCATCCCATGCGTCATCGTCGACATCCACCGTCGCATCGTTTCCATCGGCAAAACCGGCGTAACGCACCTCGAACGTTTCTTTATCCTTACCGTTAAACAAGACAATCGTCCGTGTATTCTTCTTGATTTCGATAGCATCCATCGGTACATCTTCTTCGGCACGTCCACGCAAGGCGTATTCTACCGAGGTATCATTCGCAAAAGAGACCGTCACCTTGGCGTCTGACAGTTCCCCCGGAAGCAGGGCGATCGGTAAGAGCTGTTCTTCCAACTGTCCTTCCACGCTTACGGTCCAATGAAATTTCCGCTGTTCACGCTCGATAACAAGCACCGAGTCACACGACTCGTCGCGGATATAGCAATTCCGGGCCGTTTTCATGCTGACCGTAATATCCGTCACCGCCCCATTCGTTGCCGTATCGAACTGGTCGGCCGGCTTTCCCATATTCAGGACGAATTGCCCGGTGACGCGTCTCATCAGCACTCTTTCGTTGGTCGGCATGTCGGTATCGACCCAGCGGTCGATGATTTTACGGTAAATCGCCAAGTCTTCCTTGCTCGCCTCATTCAACGCGACTTGATAGTCCAATACCGGTCGGTAGTCGATCGCGAAATCGTAAAGGTCCTTATATGTCAAAAACGTATTTTGAGTCGGAAACATCCCGCTTCCCATCCCTTGGCTTATATCCGGCACGCACACGAAAGCAAACTTATGCCAAACTCCGGGCAAATTCTCGACATGATAGGTTTGTCCCTCCAGGTCATAATATTTGTCGCAATACAAGACCACATTATACCGATCCCAATATTGATCCGAAGGATCGGTAGCCTCGGGTTTCCCGCTTTCCGGCCTGCGTTCCGCCACATAGAGCCGTACAAACTGCTGATCTGTTATCTCCCTCTCGGCGGTATTGTCCGCGGCGCGTGTAGCCACATGGAATGAGGCGACCGCCGTTTGCCCTTCTTGCGGAACCTCATTCGAGCATCCGGCAAGGCAAACCACCGCCCAGGCGCATATATATTTTCCTATCGTCTTATTCATCGCGTCTAATCCTTTTTTTCCACTATTTTTTATCCATGATCTCTTCCTCGTCCTCATTCCAGTCCTCGTCCGTATCGATCTCGCCGTCTACCGTTCCCGTATCGGGCCCTCGCCAACCGTTATAGCGGCGGGCGCAAATCACGTTGTAGAAACGCGAGCGCATCTCGACCCTCGCCTTGCCGTTCTTTTGCGCATTGGGCGAAAACTGCACGGCCCAACTGAACCCGGCAGTAATTCCGGCCGCATCGCTAGACGAGGGCGTGGAGGAAAAGAAGGAATAAGGTTCCATCTTCCAGTCTACATCCACAGTACGTGAGTATTCCCCGGGATAAGACCTCGACCCTCCGCTGATATGCCCGGCTATCGCCTGCAATTCGGTGTAAGCCGGCAAATACCACAAAATCTCGTTATAGTCGATCTTCCCGTTGCCGTTACGGTCGCGGTTCTTGCCCAAGGCATATCCCAACGCGATGTTCGATGGAATATTGCCGTCCGGATAAGCCGGATCGATGCCCCATTTGTCGCCGTTCAAAGCGATGTCATACAACACACGGGTATTGGTCAACCCATTCTTTTTCGAGTTTAGGTCGTCTGCCAGGATCTCATCCATCTTCAGACACCAATAATGCTGGAATCCCCATTGCATATTTTTCTTTTCCAAGATACGTTCCACGTAGAGCGTATCCAGTACCTTCTTCGCGAGATCCGTGGCAAACCTCTCGCGTATCACCATCTGGGCCGCGTACTGCTTGATCTCTACCTCTTTCACGTTTCCCGCCTGGTTCGAGAACAGGAGCTTGCCTGTACGGGGGGCTTTGAAGTAACGATCGTTACCGTGCGGATCCTTGATTGGCGGGATATACTCGTCCGTATGGATATAGAAGTAGTGCAACCCCGCCTCTCCGTCCAGACGGAAAGCGGCTTGATCGCAGCTAGCCTCCGCTCCCAGCTTACGGGGCTTATAGGATGGCGAGGCGGAAACCTCCAGCCAGGGGGTCTGGTCCGGATCGGCCACCCGCACCCGTCCAGTTACTGGGCGAGTAGAGAAGTACCTGCGTCACGTTGGGATGGGCATCCAGCACGTCCTCGAAGTTCCCGTAGATAGTCAGCCCGCCGATCGGATTGGCATCCACGCGGGTGTCGGTCTTGTCCGCGTCGAAGATACGGATCCGGTAGTTATAGACATGGTTACGGCAGACGTTGAAGTCTTTGTAATTGTCCGAACCGAGGTAGATATAGTAGGTCACGTTGCTCGGATCCTCGCCCCCCACCGGATTCTTCTTGGTGTAGACACCGCGGATCATCAGGTAGGTGGCATACTTGAAGCCTCGCTCTTCCGCATTAACCGTATACTTACCGTTATTTATGCCTTCGTTTCTTTTGAATATCTTTTCGGCATCATCCGGATTCCGGCTTGTCCCGGCAAGCCCCCGCTTGTTGATTTGCTGATAATAGCGATACAAATCCTCATAACCATACTTCCGGCAGTCTCGGGATCTTTTCCGATCAATCCTTTCAGGTTCTCCCAGTTCTTCTCTTGGTCGTACACCCTTCCTTGCCGGTTCTCGAACATCTTGAAAGAGGCGGTATAGGTATCATTCGTTCCAACCGCTCCTTTTACGATCTCGAAGTCCAATCTTTTTCCCTCTTGGTAAAAATTGTGCCGAACGGTCTGCCTTGGCAGCATTACCGGCCACGACATACGAATAATCGCCTGCGCAAATATCCAGCGAATCCGACAATGCGTTGTCGGGATGACGATATCCCCAACTACCCACGTCATCAACCGACCCGCCGCCATCCAGCAGCATGCTGCCCTTCGGAATATTGTAAAGAAACATTTCCCCGACCGCGAATTTATCTTCCGGATCGTACGGTTCGAAAGAGACATTAAAATTGACTTGCGCCGTCAGACGCTTAACCGGGATGATGTATTCCTTTTTCAACTGGCCGGTCGTGGTCAGTTCCAACGGGAGGGAGCCGGTCATGATGTGTTTGCCGCCATAAGCTCCTTCCGGAGTTCGGATCGTGGTATATTTCGCCTTCAACCCAGTCAAAGTGACCGGAGAGTTGTTGATCAAATCTTCCGTCTCGTCTCCTTCCGGCAAATTGCACAAGGCATAGATGGATTGATCCTCCACGGCGTCAGGTAGATATTGACCGAATGGTTATCGATCGTCAATTGCTGGTAAGCTTTATTGACCAATTTCCCATCTTTGTCAAACACCATGACCAACACATTTTCCAAAGACTCCTGCTGCCCGGTCTCACCGACCCGGGTAACAATCACCGGTGCCTCCTCGGTAGAAAAGCGGAAAGTGATCATCCTTCCGTTACCCCCTCGCCCGGGTTTGAGCCGCCCTTGTCGAAGTCGTCTTCGCAACCGGACAACAAGGCGATCAGCATGATCCATATCCAAGTATATCGTTTCATATCGCTATATTTATTGTGCGTGACAGGCTTGACGGGCATAATACGCATTTTCCTTATTTTCTCTATAATAATCATCATCAACATTGCCTGAACGGTCAATCTTTGTCGCTAATGCGTTTTTATAATAACTGGCAGAATTAGAACTCCAATAAAATTTTCCTCGCTCTATATTCGCATCCGCGTTATCCTTATATTGCTTCAAGAAACATCTCAATGCGACTATCGATGGCAAGAACCAAAAAGGTTCTTCAGACTTCGCTTCTTCATAATCTATCTCAAGTTCTTTCCCGCTTCTCCCAGAGCACAAACCTGTATGGCAGAGCTTTAAAATCATCTATCCATGTTTTATTTATAAATTCCCGATAATTGGCCTTACCATCTGCCCAATGCTCTGTCACAACAAGAGAGCTCCAATACCCCCATCCGAGTGTCTGTCCGGCAGCCACGATATCCCCTGTAACCGCGTTTCGTTTCGTCCCAAAATCGAAACGACTGAAGCCACGATATCCGTCACTATCATCTTCCATTTTCACAATCAACGCATTGTATTGCTCCACGTACAAATCAGAGGAGGCACCGCTCACCACAGAACCGTTTTCATCAAGGGCCTCCAGTAGTAATCGGATCTTCCGTGTCTCTCGCTTATTTACCCAATCCGGGACACTCGCGTAATCAGCCATCCGAATGTAAATATCCTTTCCTCCAGTACCAGTCAATTCAGTGACATAACCGCTTGTCGTTTCGTCCCAAAACTGAATCCAAGGCGTATCCGAAGCATCACCGCCCGGTACCGCTGTCAGTTTCCAATTCTCATAAAGAATCGATGCGCTTATCTCCAAATGGTTCGTTCGCGAACCGATGCAATCGAAGATATAATATTTCTCACCGGCCTCTTCCGGCTCAGTTTTATACTTATTGCCATCCTTGTCCCGCAGAGACATCAAGGGAACAATAGGCACACTGGGAAATTCCACCGGAATATCCACTTCCTGCCAAGGTCCGGCCTCCACGGTCACCTTGGTTCCCGCCAGGCTTTCCGGATAGTCGCCTTCCGTATTATCTCCTTCCAGCTTATGCCCGATATGGTAAATCATATTCGGATGCAGGGAGTAGATCTCCGGGGTACTCTCCTTGCCTTCGTAAATGGCAGGGAAAGATTTGATCCGGGTCAATTCGCTTCCCGCAACAATCTGATCATCACTACCCGGCGCATCATTATATTTATACCCCCACAGTTCTACCTTCAGCGTGGCATCGAGGTATTATTTTGAATGGGCAGCGCATACGCCCCCATCAAGATGGTATTCTCCCGTTGTTTCCGTCCTTCCAGATGATCGGTCGGTATACTGTACAAAAGATCACCGCTTCTGGTTTGCTCCGGTCGCGGTTTGAAACTCATCAGATCGAACTTACAAAGCGTTTGGCAAACCGGTTTCCCGTCAACCGATCCACCGAAATCCTGTAGGGACGGCTTGCCCTCCCGCGTCATCCCCCGTGTCAGGCCGATCCGCGCGTTTTGCTTCTGAAAGAGATTCAGGCGTACCTCTGTTACCCGATAGGGGTATTACCTATATTCAGTTTATAAGGGATGTCCGAGAGGTAGCAAAGCACTCCGGCCACGCGGCGGCGCAGTTCCACTTCCACGACATTCAAATTGTCGGGCATGAAGTCGAACGCCTGCCAACCGGCGAAAAGCTCCGAATGCGCTATGTCGGGATGGCCGTAAGCGATTAATTCTTTATCTTGTTTTTTGTCAGTCGCAGCGGTTGTCGGGTCTTTCTCATAAGGCATAGGTTCGCCTGGGGCTTCTTTCGCAAGAACCGCTTGTGCCGCCGACAGTTTAGCTCCCGGTTTGGCGAATTCCGGCTGTTTATTGGCGGCATCAGCACCATAGGTCAGGCCATACGTATCGCCCGAGGCGTCGTCTAAGCCGACACATAATATCATATATTTGCCGGGGACCATGGCGATCTGGTCTTGCGGCAACAGAAGTTCAAACGTTTCGGTTTGCGGCTGTCCTTGCCCATAGCCCTCCTCTACCGAGGGATCCCAAGGGGTGCCGTTTTTCATCAGTAGCTGGGAAGCTACGACCTTGGTTTTTTTCGGGTCAATATCGTCCGCGGTCATATCACCGCAATAATAAAGGATGGCGTAGATTTGAGTCACGTGATGCAAGCTAGCCTGGCTGTACAGGTGTGTCTTGGTATCCAACTGCCCGGTAGTCAACCTAACGACGATACCCTTCTCGGGAAGACCCTCCGGAGAATCTATCGGTTCGTCAGCGCAACCCGCGAAGAGACAGGCAAGGAATATCAGGATTAAGATGCTCACATGTTTCATCATATCAGAAACTTTTCTTAAATTACTCGTTCTTGTTTTGTATAAATAGACATTATAACCGGCCCGTGTGCTTCCTTACATATAAAAAGGGGGGGGGTGCCGGGGTGCTTATAGTTTCCTGTCTAGGAAACTGAATAGAGGAGCCGTGCCTTGTCGGCACAGCTCCCGTATAAAAGTGATTGTCCCTTATCAATCGGGAAGTCCGATGCGGGCGGACATTAGTCGATCTCCAGGTCGTGGATGAATTCCCACTGGTCGTTGATCTTGATTACCAACTCTTGGGATTTATCCAGCGGCTGTGGTTTATCCGGGTCAACGCCTGGTTTGTCGGGATCGTCGCCACCGCCACGCTTACCGATTTGGTACAGGTGGTTACGGTAGATGCTGTAATGATATTCCGTATCTTTCAGGGTAGCGTCGATAGAGGCGTCATCCAACTTAACAGACCAGGTCTGAAGGATGTATTCTTTGTCATTATCGTCAGTAGCGAAGCCTTTGCCTTGATCATTTCCTTTCTTCTTACCGACCAACTGAAGCTCGAAAGTATTCAAGGTCTCATCCTTGTCGAACGGGATGACGAATTCGCCGGCCAATACGGCGCCATCGGCTACGGTTACGGCGGCGTTGGTACCCTCATACGGGTTCTTCCATTTGGAGGTCTCACCGAGGTACTTCTTACCATCAACATCCATCGCAACACCTGTCCAGTCTCCATCATTGCCAAAGCTGAACCACTTCGTCAAGTCGATCTCATAAACGGTGTAGGCGTTATCTGTTCCTTCTTTGAATTCTGCGTCTTTAGTCAAAGCGCTGTCACTGAAACCATTGACAATATTCTCCTTGCCTACCTCGGTAGCGTCGTCGTTCTGCTTGTTCAGCTGGATGGTCATATCCAGACGGTCGTTACGGTTGGAAGCGACCAAACGCAATTTGGTAGACCAACATGCTGTTGTACCATCAGATAAAGCATTTCCATCCGCCGGGATATTCGAGAAGTAACCCAGCACACCGGCAACCTGACGCTTCAGCAACACGGTCCAAGAGACACTTTCCTTCGGTTCTAATGTCACCGGTTTGGATTGACCGGAGAATACCTCGCCGACAGCCTGCTGGCGAATTTCGTATCTTTAGAATACTCAACAGACTTTGTTAACAGGTAAGGGAAGCCGGAACCCGGAGTGGTGGCGAAGTTGTGGGTGATGCCTCTCTTAATGTCATCCTCAGTAAGGTAAAGCCCCGGGATATTTTTCCAGTTATCATCATCCGGAGCAGTTTGCGCACCTTGGAACTTGAACGGAGCCGGATTGCCTTCCACCTCTGTCTCGTTCTGCCTACGGCGTAGATCGTATAAGTCGAACCAGCCTGCAACTTATCCTTCCCTTCCAGCTTAATGGTTCTCTTACGGCCATATTTATATTCCTCGCAAGTATTGTCCCAGTTGTCCACATGGATGGTCTTAATCAACTTCTGTGTTCCAGTCTCCTCTTTGAAGATATACAGCATCACGTCCGTCACATCCTCGGATCCCCTGTTGTCCGTACTATACAAGGGACGAGACTTCGTGCTGAGCACGTCCGTATCTTGCATATCCAACACGATTACCTGTTCACCGGTGGCAACCTCGTTACCCGGTCCGTCCAAGATAGGATCGTCATCGTTGCCACAAGAAGTGAACGCTAACAGACCGCACAAAGCGACCGCGCCAAAGAAATAATTCTTTTTCATTTGCTTCTTCTTTTAAATGTTAAACTTCGGTTTTATCTATAAATAACGTTATTCCACATCCATGATATGCAGGGTCTCCCAGTTGTCGTTTATCAAGATGAAGATCTTGAAACGGCAGCAGCAGGGGTCGTACTCGTAGCGCAAGATGGTCAGCTCGTTGCGGCTCATCGTCACGCAGACCGGCTCCGGGGCGATCCAGTTGCCGCCCTCCGAGGCCTGTCGCCCACGTGGTAGCGCAGATCAACCTGCGACGCGCCCCGTTTCCGGGAGGGGGCCAACAGGCTCTTCGCCACCATGGCCGGCTCCTCGCGCTCCCAGCTACGGTCGAAGGCCAACGTCGTCGGCTCGCGATAGCCCCCCTCGGCACTGAAACGGCTCATGATATCCGATACCTTCCACTCGCTGAAGGCATACGCCTCGGGCATCCTCTCGGTAGCCAGGATCAACTTGCCCTTCAAGCGCCTCATGCCGCACGAGAAACGCTCGCTATCCAAGGCATATACAGCGTATCGCGGGTGAAATAGGCGTCGCTACCCTCCGCGCCGCCGGGATGCAGCCCCAGCGAAGCGAGATCGCTGTCGAAAGCCGCGGTATCGCCCAGGTTGCCCCAGGCTGTCAGCACGTAAGAGCCGTAGGGAAGGTCGGCCGGTAGGGGCACCTCCACGCTTCCCGCGTCGCCTTCCACGGGTGACAGCGCGCGCTCGGCCACGACACGGCCCGTCTCCAAATCGCTCACCCGATAGGCCAAGTCCGACACATACTCCCTGAAGGGAAGATCCTCCGGACGCTCCTCCTCGTAACCCAGGCGAGCCGCCGCCGCGCTGTTGACATAATTCTTATCCGCCACCTCCAGCGAGAGACGCAACGGCGGACAAGGCTCCAGCTCGTCGCGGATGCAGCCGCACAGCAGCGCCATAGCCAATCCACCAACAGGGTTATTCCATGCAAATGTTTTCTTTCCATCATTTACGCCTCCTTTCCGGCTGTTCGTCATCTGCCATTCATGCTCGAGCACGGCCAAGTTGTTCTTCCCGACCTCCGAAGCCGGATAATAAGCAAGCAACTTACGGTACGCCTCGATCTTTTCGGCCAACGAAGGCATCAGTTCCGCCACGCGAAAAAACTCCTCCTCGCTGAACGCGTCCGGCCGGGTGGCATACATCCGCAACAGTTCCTCGTCGGAAGTGAAACTCTTCAGCGTGTAGGTGTAACGGTACTCCACCTTGCGGTCGCGTTGCAGATAGTTCGTGCGGATACGTTCCCAGCAGGACAGACGACGGATCTCGCGCTCCTGCACATCATCGTTGTTGCCGTCGGCGGGATAACGCTCCAGGATAGCCTCCACATCGGCTGCATCCGGGTCACCGGCTTGCCGCATGGCTTCCAACACCGGCTCCCAACCTTCGGGACGGACATCGGCAAGGATACGCTCCTTCATCTCCGGGGCTATCGCCATCCTGTCTTGCAGCCAGCGACCGGCGGCCACCGCCCGTTGGTACGCAAGGTTCGTGTTGAACCCGAACGGGCCATCGGCAGATGCCATCCCGATGATGTGTATGGAGTGTACGCTCGCCAACGAATCTTCCAAAATCGGGCGTAACGTCTTCGCCATTTTCTCCAGTTCCGCCCGGTTGTCACCCAGCGAGCCGTCTATGTCCGAACGATTGATGGTAAACTGCAAGACGGCGATCCCTTTTCCCTCCATCACTTTCGGGCGCTTCGCCAGCGTGGGGCGGATCCATTGGAGCGAGAAGGTATCCACAGGCTCCGATTGCCGAAGCTTAGCCACAAACAAGGTATCTATAATTCCGCATGACGCACATCCCTCGACGGAGACCAACGCGTCTATATAGGCATCATCCCAGCCTTCAGGAACCGCGACCCGCGTCTCGTAAGGTATCTCCATCAACTCAGACCAACGGTCGGCACGGACAACCTGCCCGGGCAGGGAGTCAACATACCCTTCCAACACCTTTTTTCCCTATATATTTTCTTCGCATAAACCGGCGCGTCAACGGCTACCGGCTCATACATATCCGCCACCTTGCCATCGGGTGCCACCAAACGGGGCGTAATAAGCAAACGTCCCCTTTTCGACAAATAATCCACCGGCACCTGAAACTTCATTTTCACCGTTCCCTTGCTTGAGGGATCAAGCATCACCTCACCCAACCTCGGAGACACGGAGACACCAACGGGTGTCTTGACCGGCGAGCAACTCCCGAATATCCCCAAGGAAAAAAGAGCGACCAACAATTTTTGTGAATGAAATCTCATACCGTTAGAATATATAAATCAATGACAGGGCAGCTTTGGTAGGCCCGAAATAGTTCTTATGTTTGTCTTCTCCGCACTTCTCGCAATAGACGCGGGGGCTCTCCTCATACCACAGGCGGGCATAGCCGATACCGATGGCGGCCTCCAGGTTCCAATGCGGCGAGAGAATCCAGTCGTACCCGTAAGTGAAACCTCCTCCGGCCAGATAGCATCGTAGCGTTTCTTCTTGAATCCCCCGAAGTACTGCGCCCCATGCAAGTGCATACCGACAAAGTGCCCCTCGGACTTCTCGCAGAACCAATATTTCAACTCAGGTTGTACCAGCCAGAAACGCATCTTCTTGTCGTCCTTGAATGTCCAAGGATTGTAGGATCCGGACAGTTCCAGCGTATATCTCGGGCTAAGAGCTACTTCCAATCCTAGATTCGGCGTAGTGGTCGCCCACATCAAGGTATTGGTCTTCAATGCCACGTCTTGCGACTTGGCTGTTTGCGCAACCCACAAAACCAATAGAAAAAATAATAAAACCTTATATCTCATCATTTATTATTTGTTTTTTGTCCGCCTTCCGGCACATGACACTCTTTCGCTATCAGGCGACTGACATATCGGCAGTGGCATACAGAACAACGCTTCTTCGTTCTTACGAAATGCGGCCTCCCGCCGTATCTGTGCATACTTCTCTGTTTCCAGTTACCCTTTCTGAGCCTTCCTTCTAGCCATACACACAAAAACTTAAAAGTTCTTCCTCTTACAAAGAGGGGGAACGTTTTATAAAGAACTTTTATTTCGACCGCAAAAGTAGATATAATTGAAATATAGGCGGCAACAAAAGTAGTCCTTAAAACTACAAAAATAGACCATGATAAGATGAGTGGTAGTGATGGATGTGAAGATACATGAAAATCTTGTCCCTCTACATATAATAAAGAGACAGTACTATAGTGTACTAGGCTATAAAAAGGGTTTACTTCTTGTGTTCCAAGCGCAGCGCTGTCGGTGATTTGCCAAAACGTTTCCGACAAAACGTGGTCATATAGTTGGCCGTAAATTTGTATTTTTCAGCGAGTTCTGCTATGGATATATTGGTCATCAAAATGTCCCTGATTAATTTTTGTTCTTTTTTACGAATTAGCCATTGGCGAGCCGATATACCGAAAGTCTCCCGGAATTTTCGTTTGAATGCACTAGGAGACATATTTAACCTGTCAATCAATTCCTGAGCGGTTTCTACCTGTGGATATATTCGTAATACATTTTCCTTGAAATCATTATCCGTGCCCAGGATTGGCGCGAAGAATCTAGCCAAATCCTCTTTCTGATAAAATCCGCGTCAATTACAATAAATAACATCTCTTTTTTGATGCGCTGATAATGAATGCATGACATTCCTGTTCGCATGATCTCCCGTGTCACTTCAAGTTCCTTGAATAACAATTCATGGATGGGAAGTAAGGTAATCCCGCATTTTTCTTGTTGGAAACCTAGCGGGATATATTTTTGTAACTGTTCAATGGAGAAACGATTGCATAAGGACATATCTCTAGTGAACGAACAACGCATCAGGGAGATATCCGTAATCGCTCTTCCATGAAAATTGTTACCGGCAGCTATGAGAAACATCTGTTTTTCACCCACCCGTTGGCATACAGATCCGGCAGTCGATATATCCATCTCCCCGGAAAGAATAAATCCAAGCGTGAAACGTTCCACTTCTTCCCGTATCAGATATTCGCCGCCCTTTACCTCTATAGGCTCCAAGATGGATCGTTCATCAGAAATATAATTTTCACAGACAAAGTGCTCTTTTGTATACTTCAGATCATTGGATATGTTCCGTCTCGATTTCATTGTTTTTCTTTAATTATAATTATTACCTAAAAAATAGAACAGGGATCGCTTTTTTATCATTGGAACTGATGAGCGTATTATTATAATACACTATATATCAATAACAAAGTTCGTTTTTCAACAAAAGTTCCTCCTCTTTGTAAGAGGAAGCACTTTTATTCGAGACAAAAATATAATTTCCCAACGAATTACTCAAATCAGAAATCCTCAAATATCCAATTTTCATGGCTTCCCATCAGGGGATACGCTTTCTGAACAGCGAGGTTATCACCCGTTGATTGGCCATGGCAACCATACCGATATCCAACGAGGCTAGGTAGATAGTTGTCACCCCTACGTGACTATGCCCCATCGCCTCGCTGATTACCGTATCACTTGTCCCGCATTGTCGGGCAAGCGAGGCCCAAGTATGGCGGGCCACGTACGATGTTAACGGCTCGTCCAGTTCCAACAAGGAGGAAAGGCTGTCCAGACGCTTGTTATAGACACGCAAGGCACTCGAATACTCCCGTTTCTGTCTTTTTTCCGGATCATACAGGATAGGGAACAAATAGGGGCAGCCCGGATCGGATACCATGTACCGATCTATGATAATCTGCGCCTGCGGGTGTATCTTGACCCTCAACTGACGATTGGTTTTCCTGCGCTGGTAAGTGATACATCCGTTCCTTACTTGTTCCTTTTTGAGATAAGCCATGTCAATAAAGGGCATTCCCTGCATATAGATACTGAACAAAAACAGGTCTCGGGCAAATCCGAGCATCTCCTTGTCAATAAGGGAGAGAATCGCCAGACGTTTGACAACCCCGCCGTCAACGGCTCGCTTGCGAGTTTTTTCCTGCCCGGTGAACGATTTGCGGAAAGGACGCTTGTCCATCTGTATGATCTCCTCGTCTAACGCATAATTGTAAACGGCCCGGAGTTCCCTGTTGTACAGCGAAATGGTATTCATCCTCAGTCCCTCGCCGATTAAATATGATTGGAAATCCTTCATCTGTCCGACAGTCAGATCTTCAATAGCGATGTCCTGATCCCCCCTGAACCGTTTGAAATGCTTAAAGGCGCAAATGTAATTACTCGCCGTCTTCTTCTTGTCCAGCCTTTCGAAATACAAGATTCTTTGTTCAATAAGGTTGAAAAAGCTTAACTTCTTCTCTTTTCTTTGTTGTTTTCCTTTTTTTCTCTCCATACTTTACGTTTTTAATTTAACCAAACATTATATAATACCGTCAACAGCGAGAACGGTAATTCTTTGATTACATAAAATAGGATATTTTCTGGAAATTTCATGGAGAGCAGACGGATACCAGTGAGTTCCCTATAATCAAAGATAAATCAAAACCGTATTGTCACGGGCGTTCCGGCTTCGCTTTCCATGAGTATTTTCCTTGCGACAGGTCGCGGAAAATACACATGGAAACAAACGCCCGGACAAAGGTTTTGATTTCGGGAAGGATTATAGGGACTCACTGCGACCGACGCGACGCATGACCGTGTCATTGATGAAAAAAGGAGGGCCTCCTTTATATCCCTAATAAATCCGGCAGGAAGTACGGGATATATGGGCAGACCTGGCAATGTCTTATGAAAAAACACCGCCCCATGAGAAGACAGGGACTTCAGCTCCCTCTGCTCTGCATAATCCTCCCTTTGCGCCCGTGCCGGCTTTTTCGCCCTTCCCCTCTGCATACCATATCCTTGTTTTCACGGCATGTTTCTCTCACGGAAAACCAGTCTTTCGGACATTTGATGACATCTGATGACACCTGATGACACCTTTTTGAAAATCAGTATTTTATTCGGATTTAGCCCATATTTTTGAAGTGTCAAAGCAATTTATTAACCCCAAAAAGAAAAGGTATGGCACAAGAAAAAGAGCCCGAACGAAAAGCCTAGACGGCCCCGGAAACCGAAGGTCATGAACGATGACCCTTTGGTGGAACAGATCACCGAGCTGATGATGATTCATAACAAGAGCGATCCGAAAGCCGGTGTACAAGTGGTCAGCGAGATCGACAAGGACGGGAAGGTCAAGACGGTTCCAGCGGACGAGAAGAATGAAAACTCATTCCTGAAATTCGACAAGAACTCGAGCATACTCGAAAACTTCATCAAGAATTTCTGGAGCCAGTTCAAGGAACCGACCCATTTCCGCCTGCTCCGCATGACCTTCCACGACTACAAGGTGAACAAGCAAGCGATCAAGGACCTGGCGGAAGGGAAAAAGACGGACGTGGTGAAGGAGTTCCTCAAACGCTACGAGATCCGTCCGAGAGAGAACAAAGAGGAACACAACATGAATAAACAAGAGACAGCCATGGCAAAAAAAGAAACGCAACCGCAGGAACCCCTGCAACAGAGTGAGGTACAACAAGCATCCCAGCAACAACAGCAACCGCAGGTACAGCAGGTGCCACAAGAGCCGCAAGGCCCGCGCTATCGTTACAATGAGAACATGATCGACTGGGAGGGATTGGACAAGATCGGTATCTCAAAGGCGACACTCGAACAGCAAGGACTTCTTGACTCCATGCTGAGAGGTTACAAGACCAACAAGCTGGTGCCGCTGACACTTAACATTCCCGCGTGCTGACAGCCAAACTGGATGCGAGGCTCTCGCTCATACCGCAAGAGAACGGGCAGGTGGGGCTGGCCGTTCACGGTATACGCAAGGAACCGCAACTGGAACGCCCTTATTTCGGGTTTAACTTTAGCGAGGAAGACAAGAAGAACCTGCGTGAGACCGGCAACATGGGACGTGCGGTGGAACTCAACCTGCGTGGCAGCGAGTACACCCCCTGCCTGATCTCCATCGACAAAAACACCAACGAGCTGGTCGCCGTCCGGCAGGAACATGTCTACATCCCGCAGGAAGTGAGCGGGGTAAGACTTACGGACGAGGAGATCAGACTGCTGAAGGAGGGACAACCCGTCAAGGTGGAGGGGATGATCTCCAAGGCGGGGAAGGAGTTTGACGCCACGCTTCAATACAGTGCCGAGCGCAGGGGGTTGGAGTTCATCTTCCCGAAGAACCAGGTATTCAACGAGAAGTCCATCGGGGGCGTGCCACTCTCGCCCACCCAGATAAAGATGCTCAGCGAGGGACATACCATCCTGGTCGAGGACATGAAGTTCAAGAACAGGGACGGAGCTTTCTCCGCGTTTGTCACGATAGACCAGACGACGGGACGGCCGAATTACACCCGTCATAATCCGGAAACCGGAGAAATCTATATTCCAAAGGAAATTTGCAACGTGCAGCTAACAGCCGAGGACAAGGAGGTCCTGCGCAAGGGGCAGGCCGTCTATCTGGAAAACATGATCAACCGTAAGGGAGAGGAATTCTCCGCATTTGTCAAGCTGGACATGAATACCGGCAGGACGATGTACTCACGCACGCCGGATGGGTTCAACGAGCAGCAGGCACCACGTATCCCGGCGGAGGTTTACGGCCATGTATTCACGGCGCAGGAAAAGGCGAACCTCCAGGACGGGAAGACCCTCCTGGTCGAAGGACTGAAAAACAACGGGCAAACGTTCAGTTCCTACCTGAAAGTGAATCCTTATTCCGGGCAGTTGCAGTATTTCCAGGAGAACCCGGATATCCGCAGGGACACTTCCCGTCAGGCGGCACAGACGGATACCGCCCAAGGCCAGCAGCAGGAACAAAAGAAAGGGGCAAAACAAGCGGTATAACCCCGATCAGAGAGAGACAAAATCAGTTTTACAAACATCAAATCCCCAAACCGTATGAATACGAATCGGAACATCCCTTATAATTATAATGTAAAAGATATTGATTGGCCCGGTCTGAAGGCCGTGGGTATTAGCAAGGAGCAACTGGAAGCGGACGGCAACCTTGACCTGTTGTTGCAAGGCAAGGAATCAGAAATCATCCCGTTGAAACTCTGTACCCCGGTAATCAGCCTGACCATGGACGCCACATTCAAACTGGTACCCGGTGACAACAACAAGCCAATCATGGAAATCAACGGCATCCGTCAGGAGGAATCTCCAAAGAAATAACAAAAAAACAAAATAAGTTCAACCTGTCCCCGTACCGCCCAATCCGGTACGGGGCATCAAAAAAGAAGAATATGATCGCAATAGTGACTGACAGGCCCAACGTGGCAGAGAGATAGCAAGAGTGTTAGGAGCCGACAGAAAGGAGAACGGCTATATGACCGGGAACGGTTACATGGTGACATGGACATATGGCAACATGCTTTCCCTGGCAATGCCGAAGGATTCAGGGACAGCCCGTGTGGAGTGGAAAGACTTTCCCCTGTTGCCGCCTTCCTTCCTGACAGTAAGGCACGTGAAGACGGATACCGGATGGAATCCCGACATCAACGCACTCCTCCAATTGAAGATAATAGCCAAGGTACTCAACGCGTGTGACACCATCATCGCGGCAACCGACGCTTCCCGGGAAGGAGAGATGCTGTTCCGTCATCTTTACGGCTTTCTGGGGCGCAAACAACCCTGCCTCCGCCTTTGGATCTCGTCTCTGACGGACGAGGCCATCACGGAAGGCATGGCGAACCTCCTTCCATGTGACCTGTTCGACAACCTGTTCCTGGCGGCGGACAGCCGTAACCGGGCGGACTGGCTCCTGGGGGTCAATTCAAGCTATGCCATCTGTAAGGCGGTAGGCTTCGGGAACAATTCGCTGGGCAGGGTACAGACCCCCGTACTGGCGGAGATATGCAGACGGTACCGGGAGAGGGAGAATTTCCTGCCAGCCGACAGCTGGCCGGTATTCGTCAGTCTCTGCAAGGACCGACAAATCATAAAACTGCGCCACACGGAAGATTTTCAGGAGTACCGGTACGCGTCAGAACTGTACGGTGACTGCAAGGCGGTACGGAACGCACGTATCGCGGCGGTCAGCCGCGAGAGCGAGGACATCCGGGCACCGGCTCCCTACAACCTGACCGAACTTCAGAAGGACGCGAACCGTTACCACAACCTGACAGCCATACAGGTACAGGATATCACCCAAGGCCTGTACGAAAAGAAACTGATCTCCTATCCGCGTACCGCCAGCCGCCTGCTGACAAGGGACGTATATGACACGTTGCCCGCTGTCATGGAAAAGATTCTTTCCCGCAAGGAATTCCGCCAATACGCCAAAATGACGGACTTTGCCGCGCCGCCAAACGACATCAGCGCACAGGAGACGACAGATCACCACACGATCATTGTCACCGGCATGCCCCCCGGAACATTGAACAAGGAGGAACAACTGGTCTATACGCTCATTCTCGCAGGACACTCGAAGCCTTCATGCCATCCTGCCGGGTGGAATATACGACCATCGACGTAGTATGTGCCGCACGAAAGTTCAGCGTCCAAACGTACCGCGTCCTGAAAAAGGGGTGGCTCAGCATCTTCGGGCGGGAACATCTTATCGCAAGGGGGGGGATGCCCTGTTCCGCACTTCCGGATTTCTCCCCGGGAGAGCCAGTACCGGTAAGCGGATGCAATATCGTCCGCAAGAGAACACTTCCGGTATCCCCCTATACGGATGAGGAGCTGGTCGGTTATATGGACCGGAGCGGATTAGGGACCGTCTCCACGCGTACCAATATCATCCGCACACTGCTGGAGCGTAAATATATCCGCTATTCAGGCAAATATGTCATCCCCACCCCAAAAGGCTTTTCTTCTATGAAACGGTACGTGGGATGAAAGTGGCCGACACCTCCCTCACTTCCGGATGGGAAGCGGAACTGGCACGGATAGAACAGGGAAAACTCACGCAAGAGGAGTTCCTGGGAGGGGTACTGGAACAGGTGAAGGAGGTGACCGGTGAGATATTCCGGATCTATCAGGCTAAAAACAACCCGTAGGATATTACGCCACCGGCACGGGACGATTCTCAAAAGAGCAGGGAGTACAGGCTTTCAATGCCGTACTCCTTTTTTCATGGGAGATTGGATAGTTTTTCCGCTTTTAACCGGCAAAGGTCTTGGATTGCCTCGTTTTTGCCGCAAGGCGGCCCCCTTTGGGGGCTTGGTTGGTCAAAAGAAAATCATCCTCGCTACGCTGCGGTATTTTCTTTTGCCAAGCCTTGCGCAAAAAGGCAATCCAAGGGCCGGAGGCTATAAAATCGGGAAAACATATCCCGATGGGATTATTCATTCTTAAAAATTTAAAGATATGAAACTGCAACTCATCGAAAACATCTGCAAGCGAGTGGTCTCACTGGTCCTGCTTACGGGAATATGCCTGCTCTACAGCAAGGGAATCATTCCCGTGTACCTGATCGTCCTGTTCCTTTTATCGGGAACAATCATAGGATTCCTCTTCAGGGCATTCCTCCTTGTGATAAAAGTCATCCTTATCCTGTCCGTCATGGGCATGCTTGTATAACTCCTAAAATACAAAAAACATGAGAACCGCAACATCCACCCCCTCAGCCCCGATCATGCCGGTCGCATGGCCCGTCACAAAGCGCATAAAACCTGTCAAAAAACGGTTCCCCTGCATATTGGACGAACCGAAAACAATAGGCCACTACCTGGAGCCATTAAAGGACATCGCGTCCAATCCCGACAGGCAGAGACTCCTGAAAGAGTTTTTCCAAGAGACTTATGTATAACTTATTAATATTTTACCATTATGTTTTTTCAAACGATCAACCGAATGATTACGGCAGGCACAGACCTGAGTATCAACATCAGACAAGTGAATGACAAGCTGACCGTGGCCGTCATGCCCCGGCGTGCGGGACTGAAAGACGAGGCCGGGGAACAAATCGTCCCGCTGGTATTGAACGGTACCCCGGAAGAACTGTAAGCATTCGATAAACTCCCCCTTTCATTCTAAAAATGTGATATTACTTTTGTAATCAAAGTAAAAAAGCTCAATTGTTATGTCACATCAATGGACCATGGAAGATTTTGAATCTATTTATTCCC
>ENA-OQAA01000490-OQAA01000490.1-human-gut-metagenome-genome-assembly--contig:-NODE-490-length-26820-cov-2.007530_pt1 | contig 26820 bp, 35 predicted proteins | sample MGYA00242489_ERZ504515 | MGnify/ENA primary metagenome ERZ504515 (study PRJEB26092, sample SAMD00036237) | human gut metagenome | host: Homo sapiens | study: EMG produced TPA metagenomics assembly of... | reverse complement strand
TGAGCAGAGAGAGTTTATGTTTAGGAAATTCGGATGCAATGGGAGGAGCGCAGGTGACGATTACAATCCCAACAAAGAGTGAAGGTGATCTACAATTTTGACAACAGAGCTGGATCCGAGAAAGAGATTGTTCTGCTGGAAAAGAGAGAAGAAGTATAGTATAATAAAAAAAGGCAATGATTTTATAGAGACTAGGAAAATAGTTCCATTTAAGCGGAGAAAATCCGGTATGCTCTTTTATAAAATAAGGGTCCAGAAAGGGGTAAAAGTGATGAAGTTCAGTGAATTTATTTACAAAAGAATTGATCTTGAGGAGACAAAGAAGAAGATTCAGGAGATCACAGAGAAATTGAAACATGCACAGTCTGTGGAAGAACAGGTGCAGGCAATCTATGAGATGAATGATGTCAAGAAAGAAATCGCTACTGCAGACTCTCTCGTGTATATTCGTTATACGATTAATACAAAAGATGAATTTACGCAAAGGAAAGAGAATACAATGATCATATCGGACCAATGCTGGAAGAGGAGATGCAGAAGTATAACAAAGTATTGTTAGCATCTCCGTTCAGAAAAGAACTGGAAGAAAAGCTGGGGAAAGTGTTATTTATCAATCTAGAACTTTCTATGAAAGGATTTTCTCCGGAGATTACGGAATTGTTACAGGAAGAAAGTACACTGCAGACACAGTACCAGTCACTGCTTGCAAGTGCACAGATTGAGTTCAACGGAGAAAAATGCAATCTGTCTCAGTTAGGACCTTATATGCAGAGTCAGGACAGAGAAGTAAGAAAAGCAGCGTATGAGGCTACAGGAAAATTCTTTGATGAACATCAAGGAGAGTTGGATGAAATTTTTGACAAGCTTGTCAAGAACCGTACCGAGCAGGCACACCGTCTTGGAATGAAAAATTTCGTAGAACTTGGCTATGTCCGTCGCCAGAGAAACTGCTATGCGCCGGAGGCAATTGCAGATTTCCGTCAACAGGTCGTAAGAGATCTTGTCCCGATCGTATGTGAGATCAAGAAAAACCAGGCAGAAAGAATTGGAGTAGAGGATCTGAAAATCTACGATGACAGCCTGCAGTTCCCGGATGGAAATGCGATTCCGCAGGGAACTTATGATGAGATCATGGAAGCCGGAAGAAAGATGTATACAGAGATGTCGCCGGAGACAGCGGATTTCATCAAATGATGTTTGACAGAGAATTATTTGATGTTGTTGCAAAACCAGGAAAGGCTACCGGTGGCTACTGTGCAGATATTCCGGGATATGGATGCCCATTTATCTTCTCAAACTTCAACGGAACAGCCGGAGATGTCGATGTATTGACACATGAAGCAGGCCATGCATTTGCAGAATATATGGCAGAGAAAAATATCGAGCTGATCGATATGCATCTCCCGTCGATGGAAGCGGCAGAGACACATTCCATGTCGATGGAATTCTTTGCGACACCATGGTATGAATTATTCTTTAAACATCAGACAAAGAAATACGAAGTGTCTCATTTAGAGGGAACTTTAAACTTCATTCCATATGGATGTCTTGTCGACCATTTCCAGCAGGTTGTATATGAACATCCGGAAATGACACCAGCGGAGAGAAACGAAGCATGGCTCAAATTAGAAAAGATGTATCGTCCATATCTTGATCTGGAAGGAATGCCATTCTATGGAAGAGGTGCAGGATGGCAAAGACAGAACCATATTTATCTGACACCATTCTATTATATTGATTACTGCCTTGCACAGACCGTTGCATTACAGTTCTGGCTTGAGATTGAAAAAGACTGGGAACAGGCGTGGGAAAAATATAAAATGTTTGTACAGCGTGGCGGAACAGATACATTCCTCGGGCTGGTAGCAGGTGTAGGACTCGCCTCTCCGGTAGAAGACGGATGTATCCGCGAGATTGCAGGACATGCAAGCGAATGGCTGAAGGAACACAAGCTGTAGAAAACGCGTGAAGAAAAACGCATAAAAACAGAGCGGAAAACAAAAAGACTCATAACAGACAATAAAAAATCGTAAGAAAACTGTCATGGCAGGTATCTGATTGTTGAAAGAAAGGACACAACAGTTGGAGAAAGTACATGACAGTTTTCTTTTTTGCCGGGAGTCAGGGGGAATACTGACGATTTGTAAGGAGTTTTTGAAAAATATTATGGTATTTTGTCAAGTGTGGGGAGAACATATTTTTGAGGTGAAGAAAGTCAGATCTGTTTTGCTTTTTGAAATGGCTTGATGGTTTGATTGCTGTGATTTGGGGATGTGAAAAAAGGGAGAGTGTGATATAGTAATAACAAGTATGATCACGAGAAGGAAAGGAAGGATCCAATGATGGAAAAGTATGAAAGATTACAACAGCAGATTGCATTTTTGATGGAGATAGACAAAGTAAAAAATATATTCCGGCAGACCTATCTTGCCGATGGTGAGAGAAAAGAAAATGATGCTGAACACTCCTGGCACATTGCGCTGATGGCAGTACTTTTGCAGGAGCATGCAGAGGAAGAGGTGGATCTTTTGAAAGTTATGACGATGGTACTGATCCATGATCTCGTAGAAATTGACGCAGGAGATACTTACGCATATGACAGCGCCGGAGCAGCAACAAAGAGAGCGCGTGAAGAAAAGGCGGCAGATCGGATTTTCGGAATCCTTCCGGCAGATCAGAGCGCTTATTTCCGGGAACTCTGGGAAGAATTTGAGGCATACGAGACGGGCGATGCAAAGTATGCACACCTTCTTGACAATTTCCAGCCACTTCTTTTAAATCACGCATCTGGTGGAAAAAGCTGGGCAGAACATGGGGTGAAACGGTCACAGATTTACAAACGGAATGAAAAAATGGAAGAGACATCAAAAACAGTATGGGAATGCGTGAAAGCAATCGTGGAAGAAAACATTGAAAAAGGAACTGTAAAGGCTGAATAGAGATTGCAGAAAGCAGAATGGACATGTTATAATTTTTCATAGAATTCCTCTGCATAATGGAGGAAAACCGATGAAGAAACAATTAAAAGAACTTACGATCAAAGATAACTTTATGTTCGGCGCAGTGATGACGATGCCAGAAAACTGCAAAGATTTTTTGGAGATGGTCCTTCAGACGAAACTCTCAGAGGTGGTTGTCAGTAAGGAAAAGAGTATGATCTACCACCCAGAGTATAAGGGAATCCGTCTGGATGTCTATGCAAATGATGAAGAACGAACCCACTATAATGTGGAAATGCAGGTTTCCAAAAAGCCGGCACTTGGGAGAAGAAGCAGATATTATCAAAGTCAGATTGATATGGAGCTGCTGGTATCTGGGGAAGAGTATGAAGAACTTCCGGATACTTATGTTATTTTTCTATGTGACTTTGACCCGTTTGGGCAGAAGAAATATCGATACACATTTTCAAGTGAGTGCAAAGAATGTAAAGAAAGCAAACTGCAGGAGAGCGAACAAAATTTTCACGATGACTATGTAGAAAAACTGCAGAGAACAATTCGAGAAATCAAGAGAAACCGGGAGATGGAGGAGCGTTTTATGATTTGGTAAGAGATGCTGAAAGACGAAAGAAAAGAAGGGAGAATTGAGGGAAGAGAAGAAGGAAGAGCGGAAGGTGCAAGACTTTCGCTGTGTACGATTTTGGAGTGCAAAGGCAGGATTCCTGATATGTTCCGAAAACAGATTGAGACAGAGCAAAATCTGGAAGTATTGAGAAACTGGCTGGTGCTTGCGGCAAAGTCAGATACTATGGAAGCATTTCTCGCAGAAGCAGAGTCTGTAAAAGGTAGGCAATGCGGTCAGAAAGAGTAAATCTAAAGCATATCTAATGCATTTCACAAGATAAAAATCAAAAAATCCTGATACTGTTTTTCAAACAAGAAAAGAAAGTCAGTATCAGGATTGTCCATATTCAGTCTGCCGGTTCAGGCAGGAAATTTCAAAAAAAAGCAGAGGAATTCTAGAAAAGTGAGAAGAAAAAAATAAGAGGATATTTCATGAAATTTTTAGAGGTCTAAAATTTAGCAAGAATTTTAAATGGCCAAAGGTAGCTGCAAAGTGGTATGAAAAGTAGTAAAAGTTCTAAATTGACAATGGAAAAACTTTATGCTATCATACTGCTTGACGATAAAAAATAAGGAGGAATTTATGAGAAGCATTGTAAGAAAAGAGGATTCTGCGAATTAAATCATTGCAGCAAGGACGAATCGCGTGACGGAAGATGATAGTGTGACGAGAGGAGTCTGCCCTGATACTGGCCATATGATCGGGCCGGTTGTTTGCCTTACAAGAAATCTCATATTCTGATAGAAAAAGATTCGGAAGCACAGCAAAGAGCAGAGATGCGAAGAGCGCAAAACTCTGGCTGTGTAAAATTGGGGTATGGCTGTATGGTCATATCTTTTTCTTTTACAGAAAAGTTTTTGTTTCATCGGGCAGGCAGATCTGCAGGATTCTCACATCGGAAAAGGAACAGAAGGGATAGAAGAACGTATAGAACAGATGGAGGAAACAGATGAATCAGGAAGAAAAAGTATTAGAAATTGATAAAATAAAGCAGGAATGGTCGGATTACGCGATGACAGAGACAGTAAAAGAAAAAATCCGGGAGATGGCTCCGATCCTATCGGAAAGTGAACTGATATTCCGGCTGCGTGAGACGACAGAGGCGAAGAAACTGTTAGAGATATGCGGAAATCCACCGCTTAGTCAACACTGGAAAGGTGTGACGGAGATTATAAAGACGACAGAGCAGGAGGATGTCTGCAGGCAGAACAGTTAGAATTGATCAGAAATGCGCTTGTGGCAGTCCGGAGACTGAAAAGTTATCTGGAGAGGGGAAAGATGCAGCAGATTTCCCTTGCTTACTATGAAGAGAATCTGTCAGAACTAAAAGACGTTGCAGAAGAAATCGAGGCGGCGGTGCTTCATGGGACGGTAATGGACAAGGCTTCGGCGAAACTCCAGGATGTCAGAAGAAAACTTGCACGGTGCGAGGAGAAGATGCGGGAGAAAGCAGATCAGATGATCCGGAATAATAAAAAATATATGTCTGACAGTTTCAGTACCTTTCGAAACGGGCATCTGTGTATTCCGGTAAAAAAGGAATACAAGTATAAGATAGCGGGGGCAGTGATCGATCAGTCTGCAACAGGCAGTACATTGTTTATCGAGCCATCTTCGGTGGAAAGATATTATGAAGAGGCAGAAAGACTGAGAATCGAGGAGGAAGAGGAGATCCTCCGTATCTTATACACACTGACAGCGCTTGTCGGAGCTGCTTCTGAGGAGATACGGCAGAATGTGCGCACGATTGAGCGGCTGGATTTTGCATTTTCAAAGGGAAAATGGAGTCTGGAACATGAAGGGACAGAACCTGAATTATTGCAGGAGAGGAAAATCTGCCTGACAGATGCAAGGCATCCGCTGCTGGAAAAGGAGAGCTGTGTGCCGCTGCAGTTTGCAATCGGAGGAGATATCCGTGGGATTGTGATTACCGGACCAAACACCGGAGGTAAGACAGTCGCATTAAAGACGGTCGCTTTGTGCTGCATGCTGATGCAGTTTGGAATGCATGTTCCATGCCGTGAAGCGGAAATCTGTATGTGCAGCAATTTCCTCTGTGATATCGGGGATGGACAAAATCTCTCGGAAAATTTGTCCACGTTTTCTGCACATATTACAAATATGCTGGAAATTTTAAAACGGGTAGGACCGGAGAGCCTGGTGATTATGGATGAGCTTGGTTCCGGGACAGATCCGCAGGAGGGAATGGGAATTGCGGTTGCAATCCTTGAGGAGCTAAAGAAGAGCGGGGCGCTGTTTTTAGTGATGACACATTATCCGGAAGTGAAAACATATGCGACGCAGGAACCGGGGATTGAAAATGCAAGAATGACATTTGACCGGGAAAATCTGACCCCACTGTATCAGATGGTGATCGGAGAGGCAGGAGAGAGTTGTGCGCTTCATATTGCCAGAAGACTTGGGATGCCAAAGCGCATGTTGAAAAGAGCGATGGAGGCTGCGTACGGAAGACAGCCGAAAGAGAGAAAAGAATCTGCAGATGCAGTGGAGATACAACAGTCACTTTTGGAATTGTCCGGGGCAGAGCAGGAAAGTCTGGAAAAGGTGTATATACCGCGGATCCAGAGGAGAAAGGCAGCGCATAAGAAAAAAGACGCCGGATTTCAAAGAGGAGACAGCGTGATGGTATATCCGGATCAAAAAATCGGGATTGTCTGTGAACCGGCAAATGAGAAGGGGGTTCTGCGGGTTCAGGTAAAAGGAAAGAAAATCTGGATCAATCAGAAGCGGATCAAACTGCTTGTGCCGGCAGAACAGCTGTACCCGGAAGATTATGATTTTTCCATCGTGTTTGAGACTGCAGAACACAGAAAGCTCCGGCATGATATGGAGCGGAAATATGTGGAAGAAGCAATTTACCATGAATAGAGCGATCGGGGAAAGGGAATGTATTTGAGTAAAGCGGATAGAGGAAAACAAGTTTTTGCCGCGAATTGACTTCCGTAACAGAATCTTTTATAATAAAGGAGCAATAGGCAGAACTTATATATGTTCAAGATTGGTTGGACGTTTCTACAAACTACCGGAATAGTTGACTATAAGTGGGGAGATGCAAGGAGGCAGTGTACTTTTTGTATCGCCCCATTTTCTGCGTAAAAAGATAGGAGTTGTCGGAATGGAGTGACAGATTCGGGCAACAATGTTTGGGAAAGTGAGGAAGAAACAAAATGAAGACCGATTTTATTTTAAAAGGGAATATTTGTTATAGTGAGACGATGGACAGACTGCGGGTAGCCGAGCAACAGTATGTTATTTGTGTGGATGGAAAGAGTGCGGGGGTATTTTCGGAAATCCCTGAGAAATATCAGGGGCTTCCGGTGAAGGATTGTGGGGATGCCCTGATTGTTCCGGGTATGGTGGATCTTCATGCGCATGCGCCGCAGTATGCATTTCGAGGACTTGGTATGGATCTGGAATTGTTAGAGTGGCTTAATACACATACGTTTCCTGAGGAAGCAAAGTATTCCAATGAAGTGTATGCAAAACGGGCATATACGATGTATGTGGAAGAACTGAAGAAAAGTGATGTAACAAGAGCGGTCATTTTTGCGACAATGCATGTGGAAGGAACTAAGATTCTGATGGAACTTCTGGAAAAATCCGGGTTGTCGGCCTATGTGGGAAAGGTGAATATGGATCGAAACGGAGGGAAGGATCTGGAAGAAAAAAGTGCAGAAAAATCGCTGGAAGAAACGAAAAGATGGCTTGCAGAGACGGACGGACGTTTCCTACATGTCAGACCGATTTTGACACCTCGGTTTATCCCTTCCTGCACAGATGACTGATGCGAGGCTGGCAGAGCTACAGAGAGAAAAAAAAACTGCCGGTACAGTCTCACTTATCTGAAAATCCAGGTGAGATCGCGTGGGTGAAAGAGCTTTGTCCGAATGTGTTAAATTACAGCGAGGCATATGAACAGTTTGGACTATTTGGCGGGGACTGCCCTACTATTATGGCACACTGTATCTGGATGGAAGAAGATGAGATTGAAAAAATGAAGAACAATCAGGTATATGTGGCGCACTGTCCGCAGTCCAATATGAATCTTTCTTCAGGGATTGCACCAGTGAGAAGATTTTTATCAGAGGGAATCCCGACCGGGCTTGGAAGTGATATGGCAGCAGGATACAGTACGTCGATCTTCCGGGCGATGGCAGATGCGATCCAATGTTCTAAAATGCGCTGGAGACTTGTGGATGATACACAGAAGCCGCTGACTGTGGAGGAGGCATTCTATCTTGGAACAAAAGGCGGCGGGGCGTTTTTTGGAAAGGTTGGAAGTTTTGAAGAAGGATACGAGTTTGATGCGCTGATTTTAGATGACAGCAGCATTGCGCATCCGCAGGAACTGACCGTGCGTGACCGCCTGGAGCGCATGATCTATCTGTCTGATGACCGGCACATTACAGAAAAGTACGTTTCCGACAAAAGGTCAAATAACATTTTCGGGGCAATATAGACTATAAGAATACCGGTAAGAAAAGAAAGGGGGATAAAAAATATGGAGCAGGAATATCAAAAACTGGAACAAAATCTGATTGACCTGATCAAAGAGGAGCAGATGAAGCTTGGATATCAGAAGGAGACGATCCGTCTGTATTATCCGGCAGATTCTCTGCTCCGGCTGTTGGGAAAAGAACTTTCTATAGAAGAACTGCAGCAGGAGCTGGAATGGTTTGGAGGGCATACAGAACATTTGGGAAATGTTACCGTGTCTCACAAAAAAGACCGCTTCTGCCTCTGTATTCCGCCGGAAGGGGCAGTCTATGTACATGAGCATGTGCCGGACAATCCATTTTTAAAGGAGTGGATCACAGCAGTGTCCGTACATGGATGTACTCTGGAAAAATTGTTGGAAATCTGTGAAAGGTATTCCAATCATACCGTTGTGGAGCAGATTAAGGACAGTGAATTCGATGTGCTGATCTATTTTGCAGATCAGAAACCGGATGCCTATTATTATTGCGTCAAATTTGAGGGAAGTCATGTGATCTATCACCGGTTTACGAAAGAAGACTACGAAGAGATGGGATTTTAGCTGAAAAATGAGGTCGGTTTAACGCATCGACCTCATTTGCTGAAGAAGTTCTAAATCTTCTTTTGTCACTTTTAGATTGGAGGCAAATTCTTTTCCATCAGGTGTGTGGATCTGGATTTCCATTACGGTTCCTTCGCAAAGTCCATTCTGATAGACTGCATTCATAAATTTTGGAAACTTTGGATGTCTGGAAGTGAAGCCGTTCCAAAGATTTCTAATCTGTAATAATTGCATTGGATTCATAGATTGTTCTCCTTAAAAACATTGATTATTTCCGCCTTGTATCATATCATAATGATAGAAAATGTAAAGAGCCTGGAAGGGAGAAATTGATTTTGTACAAAAAAGAAGAAGCATTACATATCTTAAAGCACTATTTCGGATACGATTCCTTTCGTGAGGGGCAGGAATTTCTGATCGAACAGATGATGAACGGCCGGGATGTATTTGGAATTATGCCGACCGGGGCAGGAAAATCACTCTGCTATCAGATTCCGGCGCTTCTGATGCCGGGGATCACATTAGTCATTTCACCACTCATTTCTCTGATGAAAGATCAAGTCGCCGCATTGAATCAGGCAGGTGTTCACGCAGCTTTTTTGAATAGTTCCCTGACGCAGGGACAGTATCTGACTGCACTTCGTTATGCGAAAGAAGGGCGGTATAAGATTATCTATGTGGCACCGGAACGGCTTCTGACAGAGAGTTTTCTGGGATTTGCAAGAGAGGCAGAGATTTCGATGGTGAGTGTGGATGAGGCGCACTGCGTATCGCAGTGGGGACAGGATTTTAGACCGAGTTATTTGAAGATTGCGGAATTTTTCAACTATCTTGGCACACGACCGGTTCTGAGTGCCTTTACGGCGACGGCGACAGCGGAAGTAAAAGAAGATATTATCGCACTGCTGAACCTGCGGGATCCCGCAATGATCACGACTGGATTTGACCGGGTAAATCTTAGATTTTGTGTAGAGCATCCAAGAGATAAGTTTGCGGCAGTGACAGCTTATCTGAGAGAGCATGAAGGAGAATGCGGCATCATTTACTGTCTGACAAGGAAGGTTGTTGAGGAAGTCTGTGAGAAGTTAATCAAAGAAGGGTTAGAAGTGACACGGTATCACGCAGGACTTGGTGACGAGGAGCGGAGACGAAACCAGGAGGACTTTATTTATGACCGGAAGCAGATCATGGTGGCGACCAATGCATTTGGGATGGGGATTGATAAGTCGAATGTCCGTTTTGTGATCCATTATAATATGCCGAAAAACATGGAAAGCTACTATCAGGAGGCGGGTAGAGCCGGAAGAGATGGGATGTCATCTGAATGTATTTGCTCTATTCCGGACAGGATGTGATCACAAATCAGTTTTTATCGAGCAGGCAGGGGAGCAGTCAGAATTTGATCCGGAGACGGCAGAACTGATTCGGGAACGGGAGCGGGACCGTCTTCAGAAGATGACCTATTATTGTTTTACAAACGAGTGTCTTCGGGAGTATATGTTACGTTATTTCGGAGAATATGGGGCAAATTACTGTGGGAATTGTTCAAACTGTCTGACCCAGTTTGAGGAAATCAATGTGACCGCTCTGGCAAAGGCGATGGTAAGCTGTGTGCGGATAAGTGGACAGCGGTATGGGATCAACGTGATCATAGAAACCGTTCATGGAGGAAAGTCCGCAAAGATTTTAAAATATCACATGGATGAAAATGAAACATACGGAACGATGGAAGCAATTCCGGTCTTTCGTCTGCGGCAGGTCATGAATCATTTGATTTTAAATGAATATCTGTTGCTGACAAAAGAAGAGTATCCGGTACTTCATCTGACTGAAAAATCCAGACAACTTTTGGAAGAAAATGAACAAGTCTTTATGAAAGCGGCAAAAGAGCGCAAGGTAGAAAAGAAAGAAAAAAAAGATGCGCAAGTCTTCCGAATTTACAGGCGAAGCAGATCCGTCACTGTTTGCACAGCTTCGGGAATTGCGGCTTGCGATCGCAAAAGAAGAGAGGGTTCCGCCGTATATTGTATTTTCCGATAAAACGCTGGCACATATGTGTATACTTCATCCGAAGACAAAAGAAGAAATGCTTCAGGTGACCGGTGTCGGAGAAAAGAAATATGAAAAATATGGCGAGCGGTTCCTTGCACTTCTGGCAGCACTGGAAAAAGGGAATGAAAAATCGTAGGAAGGAGAAAAAGATGATGACGGCTGAAGAAGTCAGAAAAAGAATCGAGGAATTATCAGAACCTTCCTATCAGCAATTTTCTGCCCGGTTGATCCCGAATGTAAAAGCAGAGAGGATTCGCGGCGTAAGACTTCCGCATCTCAGGAAACTTGCAAAAGAGATTGTAAAGGGAGACTGGAGAGCGTATTTGGAAGAGAAATCTGAAGTGGAGCAGACATTCGAGGAGACGATGCTTCGGGGACTTGTGATCGGATATGCGAAGATGGAGTGGAAAGAACGGCATAGATGGATTTGTGATTTTCTTCCACAGATTGATAACTGGTCGGTCTGTGACAGCTTTTGCAGCACCTTAAAACCTGCAAAGGATGAGAAAGAAGAGATGTGGACATTTGTAAAGCAGTGCATGCAGTCAGATCAGGTTTACACAGTCAGATTCGGCGTGGTCATGGGGCTAGATCATTTTGGAGAAGAAAGCTATCTGTGGGAAGCATTTCGATATTTTGATGAGATCACACTGGAAGATTGCTATGTGAAAATGGCAGTGGCATGGGCAGTATCGGTTTATTATGTGCAGCATCCGAAACTGACGATGCAGTATCTCATGAAAAATAAGCTGGATGATTTTACCTACAACAAAGCATTGCAGAAAATCACAGAATCACTCCGGGTGGGGAAAGAAGAAAAGGAAAAGATTAGAAGTATGAAGAGGAAATAAAAGGCTTTCGCATTATCCGTTGACACTCTTTCTGAAACAACTTATAATTTACTTACAACAAGGGCGAGAAGCAATTTTTCTATTGTGGGAAGTGATGAGAAATTCAGATGACAGTAGGAGATACTTCAATGACTTGCAGGGAAGGAAGGGGTAGTATGTTTATCGCAAAGAGCAATGAAGAGAAACGTAGTATGGCATGGAGGATTGTCATATCCACGGCGAGTGTACTAATTATTTTGATCGGGGCATTTTTCTTGTTTAAGATGTTTACCGGGAATCCGCTGGAAGGGACATGGAAAAGCACCGAGCAGCAGCTTGTGCTGACGATCAAGGGAAATGGAACACTTCTGGTTGACTGGGAAGAAATTTTCGAAGACGAGAAGATGACGATCGGCATGGAGTACCTTTTGGATAAGGATAGCAAGACGGTGACATTTAAGGCAGATGAGGAAGCTCTTCTGGAAGCAGAAGAAAAATCGGAAGGAAAATATACTGCCGATATGCTGGAAACAGCATTGAGTGAGATCACAGCCACATACGATTACAGTGTACAGAACAATCAGCTGACACTTACCGAGCGGGAGTACGGAGATCAGTTGGTTTTTGATAAAAAATAGTGCAGAAGAACATGCCCTCTAAGAGAATGCAGCAATTTTCATAGAGGGTTTTCAAATGGGACGGAAAGGAGTAACGACCATGACAAGAGAAGATACAAAAGTGATTCAGATTGGAACCGTAAAGATCGGAGGAGGCAATCCGGTTGCAATCCAATCGATGACAAATACAAAGACAGAAGATGTGGAAGCGACTGTGCAGCAAATCCTTGCATTAGAGGCGGCAGGATGTCAGATCATCCGCTGTGCAGTGCCGACGATGGAGGCGGCAGAGGCAATCCGGGAGATTAAGAAGCGGATCCACATCCCGCTTGTGGCGGATATTCATTTTGATTACCGACTTGCAATCGCTGCGATCGAAAACGGTGCGGATAAAATCCGGATCAACCCGGGGAATATCGGTGACAGAAGCAGAGTGCAGGCGGTTGTCGATAAGGCAAAGGAATACAATATCCCAATTCGCGTTGGAGTGAACAGTGGCTCTTTGGAGAAACCGCTTTTAGAAAAATATGGCGGTGTGACTGCGGAAGGAATCGTGGAAAGTGCAATGGACAAAGTGCGCTTGATCGAGGAGATGGGATATGATAATCTTGTTGTCAGTATTAAATCTTCAGATGTCTTGATGTGTGTGAAAGCACATGAGCTGATCGCAAAGCAGTGTCCGTATCCGCTGCACGTTGGTATCACAGAGTCCGGAACGGTATTGTCGGGCAATATTAAGTCTTCGGTCGGGCTTGGAATCATTTTATATCAGGAGATCGGAGATACGATCCGTGTGTCGCTGACCGGAGATCCGCTGGAAGAAATCAAGTCTGCAAAATTAATCTTAAAGACACTGGGACTTCGAAAAGGCGGTATTGAAGTTGTATCTTGTCCAACTTGCGGAAGAACGAAGATTGACTTGATCGGACTTGCAAATCAGGTGGAAAATATGGTGGCAGATATTCCGCTTGATATTAAGGTGGCTGTGATGGGCTGTGTAGTAAACGGTCCGGGAGAAGCGAAAGAAGCAGATATCGGAATCGCAGGAGGAATCGGGGAAGGACTTCTGATCAAAAAAGGGGTGAAATTATCAAAAAGGTCAAAGAAGAGCAGCTCTTGTCTGTATTAAGAGAAGAACTTTTGAATTGGAACGAATAGAAGGATGGCAGATGATACATGGGAAAATTATTTTTTGATGTATTTCCGACATTAAAAGTAAATAAAGAATATGAGAATCTTTTCAGAGAAGTGGAAGTGATGAAAGTCACGACCACTTCTCTGAGAGATTTTATACGGGTACATATATGCAGCACCCATCTGATTGCAAAGCGGTCTGTCTGCAAGATGGAAGAGATGATCCGGGAACAATTATTTGGACATACACAGATTCAGGTTGAGGTGGTAGAGACCTATCAGCTTTCGGAGCTTTATACACCGGAAAATCTTCTGCGAGAGTATCGGGATAGTATTTTATATGAACTTCAGCGACAGAGTATGTTAGAGTACAATATGTTTCAAAATGCAGTGTGTACATTTGAGGACACACAGACTCTTTGCATTGAGATGACAGATTCCATTGTGGCAGAAGGGAAAAAAGATGCGATTGTAGAACCATTGACCGGATTTTTAACGAGCGGTGTCAGGTTCCGACGAAGATTAAAGTATTGTATCGGGAGCCGCAAGAAAGTAAGAATAAGAAACACGGAGAAATTCGGATTCAGCAGGAAGTAGATGCAATTCTGGAGCAGAATGCAAGCCTTCATGAGGAAAAGATCGCTCAGAAGAAGGAAAAGACAGAAGGAGTAAAGAAGAAGGAAAGTGTTCCGAAACAGGAGAAAGCACCTGTAGAACCGAAGAAAAAGGAATTTCCAAAGAGGGAATTTCAGAAAAAGGAATTTTACCGCTCTCCGAAGCGGTCTGACAATCCGGATGTACTATATGGAAGGGATTTTGAGGACGAGGCAATTCCGCTTTCCGATGTGGTCGGAGAGATGGGAGAGATTACGATCCGCGGAAAGATTTGAAGCTGGAGACGAGAGAGATCCGAAATGAGAAGACGATTGTCATGTTTGCAATCACAGATTTCACGGATACGATCATGGTAAAGATGTTCACGAGAAATGAACAGCTTCCTGAGATTCTCGCAGGAATCAAAAAAGGCGCTTTTTTGAAGATCAAAGGAGTGACGACGATTGATAAGTTTGATGGAGAGCTGACGATCGGTTCCGTTGTGGGTATCCGTAAGATCAGTGACTTTACGACGACGAGGAAGGATACCAGCCCAGAGAAGCGTGTGGAGCTTCATTGCCACACGAAAATGAGTGATATGGACGGAGTATCTGAGGCGCAGGCGCTTGTGGCGAGGGCACATGACTGGGGACATCAGGCGATCGCCATTACGGACCATGCGTAGTGCAGGCCTTCCCGGATGCCAATCATTATGTGGAACGACTTGACAAGGAGGATCCATTTAAGATCATATATGGGGTGGAAGCATATCTTGTAGATGACTTGACAGAGATCGCCGTTAACGAACAGGGGCAGACACTGGATGACACGTTTGTTGTATTTGATATTGAGACAACCGGATTCAGCGCGGCGGAAGACCGGATCATAGAGATCGGGGCGGTTAAAATCACGGACGGGGCGATCGTGGATCGATTCAGTACGTTTGTCAATCCGGAGGTTCCAATCCCGTTTGAGATTCAGCAGCTCACGCACATTACAGATGACATGGTACTGGAGGCTCCAAAGATTGAGGAGCACTTCCGGCATTTCTTGATTTTGTCGGTGAGTCTGCGCTTGTGGCGCACAATGCAGGATTTGATGTGGGATTTATTGAACAGAACTGTGTCAGACTTGGAAGAAGCCGGACATTTACCTCGGTGGATACTGTGGGACTTGCCCGTGTACTGCTTCCAACATTGTCCAAATATAAGTTGAATATTGTGGCGAAGGCATTAAACATTTCCCTGGAAAATCATCACCGTGCTGTGGACGATGCGGCAGCGACGGCGGAAATCTATGTGAAATTTATTGAGATGTTAAAGGAACGAGGGATGACGACTTTAAAAGAAGTCAATGCATTTGGGGATATGAACCCGGATGCGATCAAGAAAATGCCGACTTACCATGCGATCATTCTTGCAAAGAATGAAGTGGGAAGAGTGAATCTGTATACACTTGTTTCCCTCTCACACTTAAAATATTTTGCGAGACGTCCGCGAATTCCAAAAAGCGAATTCAACAAGTACCGGGAAGGGCTGATCCTTGGAAGTGCCTGCGAGGCGGGCGAAGTATATCGGGCGCTTTTGGATGGGAAATCGGAAGAGACAATCGCAAAGATCGTAGATTATTACGATTATCTGGAAATCCAGCCGATCGGCAACAACGCATTTATGATCGCCAGTGAGAAGCAGAGAAATATTAAGAGTGAGGAAGATCTAAAGAACATGAACAGGAGGATTGTACAGCTTGGAGAGAAATTTCAAAAGCCAGTTGTCGCAACCTGTGATGTGCATTTTATGGATCCGGACAGTGAGGTTTATCGAAGGATCATTATGACCGGAAAAGGATTTTCTGATGCGGACAGCCAGCCGCCGCTGTATCTTCGGACAACGGAGGAGATGCTGGAAGAATTTTCTTATCTCGGATCTAAGAAGGCGGAGGAAGTCGTGATCACGAATACAAATAAGATCGCCGATTCCATCGAGCGGATTTCCCCGGTGAGGCCCGATAAGTGTCCTCCGGTCATTGAAGATTCGGACCAGACACTGAGGAATATCTGTTATGATAAGGCGCATAGTATGTACGGGGAAGAACTTCCGGAGATCGTTGTAGAACGTCTTGAGAGGGAATTGAACTCCATTATTTCCAATGGATTTGCCGTGATGTACATTATTGCGCAGAAGCTGGTGTGGAAATCAAACGAGGATGGATATCTTGTTGGCTCCAGAGGTTCTGTCGGTTCTTCTTTCGTGGCGACGATGGCGGGAATTACCGAGGTAAACCCGCTCAGCCGCATTATTACTGTACCAACTGTCATTACAGTGATTTTGAGTCGGAGGAAGTGCGTGCATTTGCCGGAGGATGTGGATGGGATATGCCGGATAAAGTATGCCCGAACTGTGGACAACCGCTTGTCAAAGATGGATTTGATATTCCGTTTGAGACATTCCTTGGATTTAAGGGAAATAAAGAGCCCGATATCGACTTGAATTTCTCGGGAGATTATCAGAGTAATGCACATAAGTATACCGAGGTCATCTTCGGAGAAGGGCAGACGTACCGCGCCGGGACAATCGGAACGTTGGCGGAAAAAACGGCGTTCGGATTTGTAAAAAATTATTATGAGGAGCATGGAAGCAGAAAGCGAAGTGTGAGATTGAGCGGATCGTGGAAGGGTGTACCGGGATCCGGCGGAGCACCGGGCAGCATCCGGGAGGAATCATCGTACTGCCTCACGGGGAGAATATCAATTCCTTCACACCGGTGCAGCATCCGGCAAATGATATGACGACAGACATTATCACGACACATTTTGACTATCATCGATCGACCATAACTTGCTGAAGCTTGATATTCTCGGGCACGATGATCCGACGATGATCAAGATGCTGGAGGAACTTGTGGAGCAGCTGACCGGAAAGCCGTTTAAGGCGACAGAGATTCCTTTGGATGACCCGGGAGTGATGCAGCTTTTTGCGGATACAGGGTCTCTTGGGATCAAGCCTTCGGATATCGGAGGATGTCCGGTGGGATGTCTTGGAATCCCGGAGTTTGGGACTGATTTCGTTATCCAGATGGTTGTGGATACAAAGCCAAAGACGTTGTCTGACCTAATCCGTATTTCTGGTTTATCACATGGTACGGATGTATGGCTGAATAATGCACAGACGTTGATCCAGGAGGGAAAAGCGACGATTTCTACAGCTATCTGTACTCGTGATGACATTATGACGTATCTGATCAATACTGGAATGGAAAGTGAGCTGTCCTTTACGATCATGGAGAGTGTCCGTAAGGGAAAAGGCTGAAGCCGGAATGGAAGATGCGATGAAGGCGGCGGGCGTTCCCGACTGGTATATCTGGTCATGTAAGAAGATCAAATATATGTTCCCGAAAGCCCATGCAGCGGCCTATGTCATGATGGCATACCGGATTGCCTACTGCAAAGTCAATTATCCGCTGGCATATTATGCGGCATATTTTAGTATCCGTGCATCTGCATTTTCCTATGAATTGATGTGTCAGGGCAAGGAAAAACTGGAGTTTTATCTCCGGGACTACAAGAACCGTTCGGATTCTCTGAGTAAAAAGGATCAGGATACACTCAAAGATATGCGGATCGTGCAGGAGATGTATGCGAGAGGATATGAATTTCTTCCGCTTGACATTTATCGGGCGAAGGCGACAAAATTTCAGATCATTGACGGCAAATTGATGCCGCCGCTTTCCAGCATCGAAGGAATGGGCGATAAGGCGGCGGAAGCAGTGGAGATGGCAGCAGAAGATGGACCATATCTTTCGAGAGATGATTTTAGACAGCGGACGAAGGTTAGTAAAACTGTCATTGACTTTATGGCGGATCTTGGGATGTTTGGCGATCTGCCGGAAACGAATCAGCTGTCACTGTTTGATCTGTAAAAGATTAAACAAATAGGGACTTTCCCTTTTAGGGGAAGTGTGCTATGATAAGAAATATCGGTAAGCGGTTTTTTTCGCCGCTTACCATTTCAAGTAGAATTTCAAAAGAGAAAATGAATCATGAAAACATTCTTGTTTTCCCGGCTGGATGATCTTTCCCGCCGTTATTCCAAACAGTAGAACAAAAGAAAAAGTAAAAAGAAAGAGAAAAGGGAGAGTTGTATGATGAAACAAGTGGAAAAGAAAACATGGAACAAGAGCGTATTTTTTACTTATTTTGCGCCGAAGGCAGATTGGAAGAATTGCTTGTGCTGGAAGAAGGCGGCGAGGATAGGAGTGAGAAAAGCATTGAAGATTCTATGCCGGATGGTGTTGTAAAAGCAGCACATTTTTCTTATAATGATAGCGAAAAAGAAAGGTTACAGACGGAAGCGTGGGAGACGCTCTGTAAAGTATGAATGATCCATACAGAAAGGCAGAAGATATGACAGACTATCAGAAGGTGTTAAAGGGACAGAGGGAATATTTTCAGACACAGGTGACAAAGGATGTTTCTTTTCGGCTGATTCAATTGAGAAAGCTGTATCAGTGGATAGAAGCGCATGAGGAGGCAATAGAGAAGGCGCTGTGGGAAGATTTGAACAAGGCGCCTTTTGAAGCCTATGCGACAGAAATAGGAATTGTGAAAGAAGAAATCCGATATGCAATGAAGCATTTGCGTGGGTGGGCTGCGACAAAGCAAGTTCCGACACCTATTACACAATTTCCATCAAAATCGCGAATTTATGCAGAACCATATGGGGTTGTGCTGATCATGTCTCCGTGGAATTATCCGTTTCAACTGACTATTGCACCGCTTGTTGCAGCAATTGGCGCGGGAAACTGTGCAGTATTAAAGCCATCCGCCTATTCCCCAAATGTCTCCAGGCTGATGCGGGAGATGACGGAGGAGCTTTTTGTACCGGGATATGTCTGCTGCATAGAAGGTGGAAGACAAGAGAATGAGAGTTTGTTGAACGAAAGATTTGACTATATCTTTTTTACAGGAAGCATGGAAGTTGGAAAGTATGTGATGAAGAAAGCAGCAGAGCAATCTGACTCCGGTCAGTCTGGAACTTGGCGGAAAAGTCCGTGTATTGTTGATGAGACAGCCAATCTGAAACTGGCAGCAAAAAGGATTGTGTGGGGAAAATTTCTGAATGCAGGTCAGACTTGTGTGGCACCGGATTATGTGCTTGTACACAAAAGTGTGAGAAAAAAGTTGCTCACTTATCTGAAGAGGATGACTGAGAAGTTGTATGGAATGCAGCCATGTAAAAACAGAGAGTATCCGAAGATCATCAATGAAAAACATTTTGATCGACTCTGTGGATATATTGATCAGCGGCATACTGTTGTTGGAGGAGAATGGTCTAGAAAGTCAGGAAAGATTGAGCCAACAATTTTGACACGGGTATCCTGGGACAGTCCAGTGATGCAGGAAGAAATTTTCGGTCCGATTCTTCCGGTACTTGTGTATGAAGATTTGGATGAAGCAATCGCACAGATCAACAGTCGGCCAAAACCTTTGGCATTGTATCTCTTTACAAGAAGCCGCAGGACAGAAAAAAAGGTACTCGGACAGATTTCCTATGGCGGGGGATGTGTCAATGATACAGTTGTCCATTTGGCTACTTCGCATATGCCATTTGGAGGTGTCGGGGAAAGTGGAATGGGATCCTACCATGGAAAAGCAGGGTTTGATACATTTACCCATAGAAAGAGCATTTTGAAAAAGGCCCTGTGGCTAGATCTTCCGGTTCGATATCCACCGTATAAAGGACATTTAAAAATTGTTAAAGAAGCTGATGTAAAGTAGTTTTGATCAACTTTAGCAAAGAACTCAAAAAGAAAAGAGCTGGCGGCAGAGGGAACTTCCCAAATCTGCCATCAGCTCTATTTTAATCACGTAATACAAGTACTGCTTTTTAATTATGAAATATCGAAATTAATATATATAAATAAAAGGCACAGTAAAGATTCTGATTAAAGTTTTACGACATTGATTGCCTGAGGTCCTTTAGCGCCTTCTGTCACTTCGAATTCCACTGCCTGACCTTCTTCCAGAGTCTTGAATCCTTCCATGTTCAGACCAGAGTAATGTACGAATACATCGTTTCCAGCTTCGTCAGAAATGAATCCATACCCTTTTTGGTTGCTAAACCATTTTACAGTACCTTTGTTCATTGTGTTACCTCCATAAAAAATAAATCTGTTGTCCAGATGTGCTGAACACTTCTTGAGAATAGCATAATGATGGTAGAATGTCAACAAAATATATAAAAAAACAAGAAAAAGAACATCACAAAAATAGCAAAATATATAAATAAAAAGATAGGAGGAGGCAGTGCAGGCAGGTAAAAGTGCAGGAAGGAGGTCAGTCGTGAGAAAGGGAGTTCACAAGGAAACAGATGCATGCTATAATAGGATGGAAGTGAGTTAAAACTAACTGCGAAACATATTCGCAGTATGTAAAATAGAATGAGACAGAAAGGATGGAACAACATGGCGAAAATTTATACAACGATGACAGAGTTAATTGGAAGAACTCCCTTGTTGGAGGTGAAAAAGATAGAAGAAAATCTGGGATTGCAGGCAAGGATACTGGTGAAGCTGGAATATTTTAATCCGGCAGGAAGCGTGAAGGATCGAGCAGCACTCGCAATGATTCTGGATGCAGAAGAACGAGGGATTTTAAAAGAAGGAGCTGTCATCATTGAGCCGACAAGTGGAAATACAGGAATTGGATTGGCAGCGATTGCGGCTGCAAGAGGGTATCGTGCGGTCTTTACAATGCCGGAGACGATGAGTGTTGAACGGAGAAAACTTTCTGAAGGGTTACGGGGCAGAAATTGTACTGACAGAAGGAAAAAAAAGGAATGAAAAGGTGCGATAGAAAAAAGCAGCAGAACTGGAGAGAGAAATAGAAGGAGCAGTTGTGCTTGGGCAGTTTGTCAATCCAGCCAATGCAGATGCACATTACCGTATGACAGGTCCGGAAATCTGGGAAGATACGGAAGGAAACGTAGATGCGTTTGTTGCGGGAGTAGGGACAGGTGGAACTATTACCGGAACAGGAAAATATTTGAAAGAAAAGAGCCAAACGATCGAGGTAGTAGCTGTGGAGCCTCGCACATCAGCGGTATTGTCAGGCGAGCAGGCTGGTGTACATGGAATTCAGGGGATTGGTGCGGGGTTCGTGCCGGAGATTCTTGACACAGAAATCTATGACAGGATTGTGACTGTGGAAACTAAAGAGGCATATGAGGCGGCAAAACTTCTTGCAAAAGAAGAGGGGATTCTTGTTGGTATTTCTTCTGGAGCAGCTCTGTGTGCGGCAATCCGAATCGCAAAAGAGGAAGCATATGAAGGGAAGACAATCGTAGTCTTACTTCCGGATACCGGGGAGAGATATTTATCCACACCGCTGTTTGAATAGGAAAAAGGAAAGATAATTAGAAAAAAGTGAATAAAATATATTGAATTTACAAAACTATTTTTGTATAATTACGACATAAAAATATCTTGCGGGGAGAGGAGGTTGTAGAAGCTAATGAAAAAACTGGAATATGTAATTCAAAAGGAAGCAGGACTCATATGAAGGAGGCAGCGAGTTTGTAGACATGACAGAAGAGTTTCGTTCCGAGATTGAAGTGGAGAAGAAAGAAGTGCGGATGGTGAGTGGGAAAAGTCTATTGGGGATCATCAGTCTGATTGCACGCAAGGGAGACAGACTCTACGTTACTGTCCAAGGCGAAGATGAAGAGGAAGCGGCAGAAGCAATCCAAAAGTTTTTTATAGAGAAGCTTTAGTGTGATCTGTCATAAAAACAAATTTGAGAAGAGAGATGGAAAGAGAATTTTTGAGAAAAAAAGAACGAAGCCAAAAGGAATCATCCTAAAAAAGTGAGAAGAAAAAACTGACTTTTTAAGACAGTCCTGAGGGGCTTCGTTCTTTTTGTATGTTCGGAAATATTGCCTTTCCGAAATCAATCTTTTTTCTTACGGTCTTTCTCGAGAGGGTTTTTCACTAGCCAGAGAACGACAATGATTCCAGTGATATATAAAATATTGACGAGCACAGTTGGGTTATCTCTCAGAAGAAAGACTACAGTGACAACAGCAGCGAGTGACAAGAGCAGCTGAAGGATTGTAAACAGCCGCTTTTCACGCGATTCTTTCCGCGACTGAAGCAGATGAAGTTTTTCATGTTCCATCTCAAGATAGCGCATCAGATCTGCATCGTTTATCCGGGCGAGAATCTGTTCTTCCAGCGAAGGAGCAGATTTTCTTGCTGTTTTGGAGAAGAAGGAGCGTCGCTCGTGTCTGGTATCGCTCTGAAGGGGTTCTTCTTCATAGGAAGAATCTGATGCTACAGTGTTTGATTGTTTGGAAGCAGCAGAAGAGGCTGGTTCAGAGGCAATCGCCTTGTTTTCGGAAGAGGTGTTACCTGTCCCGGAAAGGTCTGCATAATTGTTTGTTTCAGACGTTTTTTCTGTTTCGGAAGAGACATCTGAAAATGGAAGGATGTCGGCTTCCTTTGAACTGGTGGAAGGGACTGGTTCACAGATATCAAAGTCCGTCCCACAAAAAAGTGCACTGGAAACGGCTGGATCCTGTTCCGCAGTTTGTTTTACTTCGTGTATTTTATCGGCATCTCCTGCCGCTTTAGATTTTTTGGACATAGAGGTTCCTCCTTTATCGTGTGATGCGCGCATCAGTTTGTTATGTGCCTATTATACTATTTATTTTGTCAGAAACAATCTTTTTTACAATTGCTTAGAAAATGATCTTTTAGTAAAAATGTCTAAAACGAAAACAGGAAATTTGGTGAAGTTTTTTGATTGATTTTGATTGACTATGATTGAAAATGATTGTAATATGGAATCGACAAAAAGGAAAGAGAGGTAGCGAGATGCTGGCAGAAGAACGGTTTCATGAAATTATCAGGCTGGTCAATGAGAGAAAGACGATGACGGTCCAGGAGTTGACAGAGTTACTAGATTCTTCCGAATCGACGATCCGCAGAGATCTGACAGAATTACATAAACGACACCAGCTTGTAAAAGTACATGGGGGTGCGACGGCGCTTCAGATGGGGTATACGACGAAAGATGAGGCGGTATCCGTTCGAAAAGACATGAATATGGAAGAAAAGCAAAGGATTGCAAAGTATGCCGCAGAACGGATTGAAAAGAATGATTTTGTATATGTGGATGCGGGGACAACGACAGGATGTCTGATCGACTGGATCTGCGAGCAAGGAGCTGTTTTTGTGACAAATGGGATTGTGCATGCCCGCACACTCGCAGAGAAAGGATATAAGGTGTTCCTGCTAGGTGGAGAATTAAAGGCAGCGACAGAGGCTGTTGTTGGCGGTGAAACGATGGAGAGTTTGAAACGCTACCATTTTACAAAGGGATTTTTGGAACGAACGGAATTCATGAGGAGGCTGGTTTTACGACACCGGACATTCATGAAGCTTTTGTAAAGGAACAAGCAATGAAGCAATGTAGAGAGTGTTATGTGCTGGCAGACAGTACAAAGATTGGAAAGATTTCCGCGGTGCGGTTTGGAACATTTCATGAAGCGACAGTGCTTACAACAGATTTGCAGGATGCCAGATGGAAAAAGTATAAAAACATTGTGGAGGTGAAATAGATGATCTATACAGTAACCTTTAATCCTTCGTTAGATTATGTCGTCCAGATAGAAAATCTGACACTGGGGGAAGTCAATCGGACGTCTTGTGAGGCGATATATCCCGGCGGCAAAGGAAACAATGTGTCTGTAGTATTGGCAAATCTTGGTATGAAAAGCAGGGCGCTTGGATTTATAGCAGGATTTACCGGAGATGCACTGGAGAAGATGTTGACCGATTTTGGATGTACGACAGATTTATCAGACTGAAAGAAGGAATGACGAGGATCAATGTAAAAATTAATGCAAGTGAAGAGAGTGAGATTAACGGACAGGGGCCGGAAATTACAGCGGAGGCAATCCGGGAATTGTTTGAAAAGCTGGAGCAGATTCAGGAAGGAGATATTCTTGTACTTGCAGGAAGCATCCCCAATACACTTCCGGAAGATATTTATGAGAGAATTATGGAGCGGCTTGCAGGAAGAAAAATCCACATCGTAGTAGATGCTACAAAAGATCTGCTTTTGAATGTGCTGAAGTATCACCCATTTTTGATCAAGCCAAACAATCATGAACTAGAAGAATTGTTTGGAGTGACACTGAAACAGGAGGAAGACATCATTGTCTATGCGAGAAAGCTGCAGGAAATGGGGGCAGTCAATGTGCTGATATCGATGGCAGGAGATGGGCACTTCTTTTGACGGAAGACGGAAAGGTTTACAGAAAGATGCCGCCGAAAGGGAATGTAGTTAATTCTGTCGGAGCAGGAGATTCCATGGTTGCGGGATTTCTGACAGGTTACCTTAACACAAATAATTATGAGAAAGCGCTTCAGCTTGGAATTGCGGCGGGAAGTGCAAGTGCATTTTTATCCTGGCTTGCGGGAAAAGACGAGATTGTAAAGCTTTTGCAGCAACCACCGGAGGAATACGGATTGTAGGAGGAAAGATATGAAGATTACAGATTTATTAAAGAGATGTAGCATTGATCTTGATGGACAAGTGACTTCCAAAGAAGAGACAATTGACCATATGGTTTCACTGATGGTAGAATCCGGAAATATTTCAGATGAAGAAATCTATAAATCCTGTGTAAAGAAGCGGGAAGAAGAAGGAACAACAGGAATCGGGGAAGGAATTGCGATTCCACATGCGAAAACACCGGTAGTAAAGGAAGCAGGACTTGCTGCAATGGTTGTAAAAAACGGTGTGGATTATGATTCGCTGGACGGACTTCCTGTGAATCTGATTTTTTTGATCGCAGCTCCAGATACGAAGGATAATAATTCATTTGGAAGTACTTGGAAGACTGTCCATGCTTCTTATGGATGAAGTTTTTCGGGAAAATCTGATTCATGCAGAATCGGTGGAACAGTTCCTCGCATATGTAGATGAGGCGGAGAAAGAAAAATTTGGGGAGGAAGATGCTTCGGAAGAAACAAATGCGAAAGAAGAGCAGGAGAAGGAAAAGGAAAAGCATCAGTCGTCAGAGGGACGTTACCAGATTCTTGCAGTGACAGCCTGTCCTACCGGAATTGCTCATACTTATATGGCGGCAGAAAGTCTTGAGCGGACAGCAAAGGAACTTGGATATACCATTAAGGTAGAGACAAATGGTTCTGGTGGAGATAAAAATGTACTGACACCAGAGGAAATTGCATCATGTGACTGTATTATCGTAGCAGCGGACAAAGATGTCAGAATGGCAAGATTTGATGGAAAGCCAGTCATCGTGACAAAAGTTGCAAATGGAATCCACAGGGCAAAAGAACTGATTGAGGAGGCAGAAAGTGGAACAATTTCCGTGTATCACAGCGACCGGAAAGAAGAAGTGGAAGCATTTGGTGGAGAGAAAGAGTCATTCGGAAGAAAGATTTATAAGAACTTAATGAACGGAGTTTCCCATATGTTACCGTTTGTAATCGGCGGAGGAATTTTAATCGCCCTGGCATTTCTGTTTGACGGTGCGAATGCAGGAACGGATATTTTTGGAACCGGAAATACATTTTCCAGATTTTTAAAGACAGTCGGAGACACCGCGTTTGGGATGATGTTCCCGATTCTTGCGGGATACATTGCAATGAGCATTGCGGATCGTCCGGCTTTGATGCCGGGGATTGTCGGAGGATTGCTTGCAAAAGCCGGGAACATCAGTATTTCTTCCGGAAGACCAGTGGATTTCGTCCGGATTTTTCGGGGCATTGATCGCCGGATTTGTGGCAGGATATTTGATGTTGCTTTTGAAAAAGGCATTTGAGCGTCTGCCGCATGCGCTGGAGGGAACTAAGCCGGTGCTGTTGTATCCATTTTTTGGAATTCTTCTTATGGGAGCAATCATGGTGTTTATCGTAAATCCACCTGTGGGAGCGTTTAATACCTGGCTGAATGATATGCTTGCAGGTATGGGAGAAGGAAGCAGACTTCTGTTAGGAGCGGTGCTTGGGGGGAATGATGGCAGTTGATTTTGGAGGACCGTTTAACAAGGCAGCATATGTATTTGGAACAGCATCGATTGCAAGTGGACAGTATGAGATTATGGCATCGGTCATGATCGGAGGAATGGTACCGCCGATTGCAATCGCGCTGGCGACAACATTTTTTAAAAATCGCTTTACGAAGAGCGAACAACAGACGACGATCACAAATTATATTATGGGACTTTCTTTTATTACAGAAGGAGCAATCCCGTTTGCAGCATCAGACCCACTTCGCATCATTCCACCGTGTATGCTGGGTTCTGCGGTTTCAGGGGCACTTTCCATGTTTTTTGAATGTGGATCAAGAGCGCCGCACGGAGGAATCTTTGTAGTAGGAATCATGGATCATGCACCGATGTTTTTGATCGCGTTGGCAGCGGGTGCTGTTATTGCGATGGCAGGTATTGTGATCCTGAAAAAACCGCTTCCGAAAAAAAGGTAGAGCGGATGAAAATAAAGAGAAAAAGAAAGAAAAGAGGAAAAGAAAATGAAAGAATTTAAGTACACAATCACAGATAGCCAGGGAATTCATGCCAGACCGGCGGGTCTTCTTGTCAAAGAGGCGGCAAAATTTGCATCGGATATCAAAATTGAGAAAGCAGGAAAAGCAGCAGATGCGAAGCGTATTTTCGGTGTGATGGGGCTTGCGGCAAAGCAGGGAGAAGAAGTTGTAATTCGGGTAGAAGGAGCCGATGAAGCTGAGGCAGCAGCGGCAATGGAAACATTTTTTAAAGAAAATTTATAAAAAGTATTTAGAAAAACATTGTAGGAGCGATTCACAGGAAAAGGGATTGCTCCTTTTTTTATTTTCATGTAATCTATAGTAAGATAGAAAAAGCAAAAATGGACGCAAAAATCAGACGAAGAGCTTTTAAGCATTGAATTGTAAATATAGAAG
>ENA-OQAA01000489-OQAA01000489.1-human-gut-metagenome-genome-assembly--contig:-NODE-489-length-26830-cov-2.342209_pt1 | contig 26830 bp, 29 predicted proteins | sample MGYA00242489_ERZ504515 | MGnify/ENA primary metagenome ERZ504515 (study PRJEB26092, sample SAMD00036237) | human gut metagenome | host: Homo sapiens | study: EMG produced TPA metagenomics assembly of... | reverse complement strand
TCAGACGTACGTAGCTGTACATCGATCGATGCTGTCAAAGGTAGTGATCTCGGCTTCTACGGCAGCCTGATAGCTTTTATCTGAGAAGAGGTTATTTTAAATCAAAGTTTTTATGCATTTGTTCCACCAGAGCGCTGGCAATGGAAGCTTTTGCATCATCTGAAGTATTCAGAAGGCTTTCCAGACCAAGATAGTTGCTCATCTGATCCAGATCCATAGTTTTCAGGGTGTTTAAATAGACGGTCAGTGTTTCCTCCGGCGTCAGGAGGTCACTGTCAGAGAGATAAGTGATAAGACCGCCGACAAGACTGTTTTCCAGTTCATGAGTACGTCTGATTTCCCATTCTTCTTCCTTTTCTGTACCCTGGTTGCTAAGGGTCAGGGAGCAGCTGGTTTCTACAGTTTTATACTGATTATTTTTCAGAAGTTCACTGAGGATGAGATAACGGTCCTCCAGGGAACCGGAATTTTCTTCTGTATTCTGAGAAGAGGAAGCTGCGGCAAGCAGGATTGCGTTTTCAAGATGAGAAACCGCGTAATCTTTTGCGAGAGCCTGAGCGTCAATGGTGGTGAGCTTCAGGTTTGCAGAAGCTTCTTTCTTGTCTTTGGCAACTTTGATACGTTGATTTTGTAGTCAAAATCCTCGAAAAAAAGAGAAAAAACATCTTCAACTTCCTTGGAAAGTTCGGTTTTTTCTGTGGCATCCGGAAACAGCTCCTGATAGGAAATATACTTCTGAGCCGTATCAGAATCCAGATTTTTCAGGAGATTCAGTTCATTTGTAATGACTCCCTCCACATCTGACTTATCTGAGTGGGAACAGCCGATGATCATTGATACGGCAAAGATAAGCACGAGAAGCGGAATCAGACCTTTTGCGATCTTCATATGATTCTTTCCTTTCCAAAATATTCCCCTCCATTTTACCAGATAACAGGGTAAAAGTCAAAAAAACGGAAATTAGGTGTAATTTTTCTAAAAAAGAATGAAAAAACTGTGAAACAACAGGTGATTTTTGTCAGGACTTTTCTTTTAAAGCGTAATCTGCTATGATAGTACAGTCAGATAGTTCGTTGCTGTGAAGGTCGTGAACAGTAATGATAGTTCCTTTGTTTACAGGGAGGTAAAAATAAAAAATATGAAAAAACGTATTTTGATCCTTTTGGGGATTCTTATAATTGGTGGCGCTGCAGGAGGAGTCTGCTGGAAACTGGGATTTTTCGGGCAGGAGCAGGAAAGCGGAGAAACCGCCTATGTTACAGAGATCAGCCAGATCACCGGAGACGTTGCGGGAATCGCAAACAGGTATGCCGGTGTTGTGGAACCGCAGAAAACAGAAGAGGTAGAGCTGGAAAACGGACGTAAAGTAAAAACAGTGAAAGTAAAGACCGGCGAGGAGGTAAAGCAGGGACAGCTTCTTTTTGAATATGATCTTACCAGTATCCAGGAGGATCTGGAGGAGACCCAGCTTGATCTTGACCGTCTGAAAAATGAAGCCGCCAGTCTGAGCGAACAGATCGCCACTCTTGAAAAAGAAAAAAAGCAGGCGGAAAAAGACGACCAGCTCTCTTATACCATTGAGATCGAAACAAATAAAATGAATCTCAAAAAAAATGAATACAGTCAGAAAAGCAAGCAGGCGGAGATTACGAAGCTCCAGAATACAATGGGAAATACAGAAGTACGAAGTCCTATTGACGGAGTGATCCAGAAGATCGATACCACAAAGCTTACAACAGATGACAGCGGCATGGACGATATGGATCAGGATATGAGCTATTCTGATACTGGTATGACAGGAGAAAGCAGTCAGAATGCTTTTATTACCATTCTCAGTACGGGAGCATACAGGATCAAAGGAACGGTTAATGAGATGAACGTAGGAAGCATTATCGAAGGAGAACCTGTGATCATCCGTTCCCGTGTGGACGAAAACCAGGTATGGAAGGGAACCATGGGAAGTGTTGACAGAGAAAGCACCAATTCCCAGAGCAGCAGCAACGCATGGGGAATGATGGATGCAAGCGGCGACTCCCAGACATCCTCCACTACATATCCTTTTTATGTGGAACTGCAGTCCTCTGAGGGCCTGATGCTTGGGCAGCATGTATACATTGAGCCGGATGAGGGACAGGAGGAGAAAAAAGAAGGCCTGTGGATCAGTGAATTTTATATTGTGGATGCAGACACCAACAGTCCTTATGTATGGGCGGCAGACAAGGATAAGCGCCTGGTAAAGAAAAGCGTGATCCTGGGACAGTATGATGAAACTCTGGGTGAATATGAAATCGTAGAGGGACTTACCAAAAAGACTGCATTGCCTATCCTTCCCAGCTTTATGAGGAGGGAATGAAAACAACGACCAACAGCGCGGCTGCTACGGACTTTACTGCTCTGGAAATGGAGAATACCGGAAATGGAGATGAGGGAGCGCAGCCGGCAGAAGCGCCTGTGGAGGAAATCCCGGCAGACGACGGTTCGGCAGAGATACCGGAGACAGTGTCAGAAGAGATTTCTGCTGATGATATCCCTGCAGAGGAAGTTACGGAAGAGGAGAGTATTTCTTCAGACATGGGAAGCGGCATGGAGGATTCTATGGTAGAAATGGTTCCGGATACGTCTCTTCCTGAGAATGAAGTTCTGGTTCCGGCAGGCGATGAATAACAGGAGGAATGGAATGATTCTTGAATTAAAAGGAATTTATAAAGATTACATTCAGGGAAAGATGACGGTTCCTGTTCTGAAAGATGTGAATTTTTCCATGGAGGAAGGCGAATATGTGGCGATCATGGGGGCCTTCGGGTTCCGGAAAAAACAACGCTGATGAACATTATCGGATGTCTGGATCAGGCTACGAAGGGCAGCTTTTTTCTGGACGGGCAGGATATCCGTTCCTGTTCGGAAAACGCCATGTCGGATATCAGGCTGAATAAGATCGGCTTTGTGTTCCAGAGCTTTCATCTGCTTCCAAGGCAGTCTGCTCTTGCAAATGTGGAGATGCCGCTGAATTATGCAAAGGTGCCAAAAAAGGAACGCCGGGAAAGAGCGCTGAAAGCATTGGACAGAGTAGGGCTTTCAGACAGAGTGGATTTCCGGCCCAATCAGCTTTCCGGAGGCCAGATGCAGCGAGTAGCTATCGCAAGAGCAATTGTAAACAGCCCCAAGCTTCTTCTGGCAGATGAGCCTACCGGTGCTCTGGACAGCAAATCAGGCGCTCAGGTAATGGAACTTTTTCAGAAGCTGAATGACGAGGGTGTAACGGTTCTGATGATCACACATGATCCGGATATTGCCGCCCATGCAAAACGGGTAGTGACGATCCGCGATGGTGTGCTTCAGGAAAAAGAGGTGAAATCATGAAAAATGCCAAAAAGATCATCATAGGTGTTGTTGTGGTGGCTCTGGTGGCAGGAGGTGCTGCGGGTGGAGCAGTTTATCTAAAAAGTAATAACAAAGAGACAGTAGGCGTAGTCAGTGTGGACAGCCTGGCCTCTGATTATTATATGGACGATACCACTCTGGATGGAAATATTGTTACAAATGTGACACAGAATGTAACGGTGGATAAAGATATGATCATCAAGGATCTGTATGTTCAGAAAGGCGACACCGTAAAAAAAGGAGACAAGCTGATGTCCTTTGACATGACTCTTGTCCAGATGGAACTGAATATTGCAAAGTTAAAAAAACAGAAGCAGGAGCAGGATCTGGAAAAAGCTGTCAACAGGCTGAACAGCCTGAAGAACGGGGGGCCCATTGAGGAAGAGGACAGCCGGCTTCCGGATCTGCCGACGGACAACAGTACATCTGATACTGAGATGGCCTCGGCAGCAGGAAACGTAAACGGAAGCTATCTGGCAGCCATAATCAGACCGATTCTGGCTGCTGCAGATGTGGGGCTTGTGACAGAAGATGATTTTTCTTCCGGTGATTCTGATACCGGAGCTGATCAGGAAGACACCGGTGCACAGCCGGATTCCGGCGATCAGGGAGTTTCCGGTGACGACAGCTTTGTTGATTTTGGAGACGGAAATCAGGAACAGATCACACCGGATCCTTCTGCGACACCTTCACCGGAACCGCTTCCTTCTGAAGCACCGGATGAAGAATTTACAGATACCCCTTCAGACAATGACATTGAGATCATTGATCCGGAACCGGACAGTCACGAAAGCGACATTACAGACGGTGAACCGGAGTTTTATCAGAAGCTAGATGCAGATACGGTTCCTTTTACAGGAACAGGTACAGAGGAAGATCCTTTTGTATTTCTCTGTAGCTCAGCCAAAGGAAAAGTCGTTGCCACCGGAGGATTTTTAAACAAAATGGCAGGTTTAAGGCGGATGGAACAAAGGAACGGGAATCAATGGATACTGGTATCAGCTGGAATTTCATCAGAATGACACGATCACGAATTTTGCTGACAGAAAAGAATCCTGCACCGGCTATTATCTGATAGACGGAAGTCTTCTGGAAAAAATGGTAGAGGAAACCGCTTCTGTGGAATATACTCTTGAGGGCGCTTCTCACTATGAAGATGATTTTGAGATTCCCGGCGGCGGAGACGATATGGGCGGCAGCGATCCAGGTGTGACCATTTCCAGAGAAGAGGCCATTAAGATCCAGCAGACAAAGGTAGAAGGTCTGAAGCTGGATATCAGACAGAGCGACATTGATATTGGCAAGCTGGAAAAAAAGGTAAACAAGGAAGTTATTTACAGTAAGCTGGACGGAACCATTGCAAAAGTGGGAGATCCGGTTACAGGAGTATCAGACGGAAATGCATTTATGACTATAAAAAGCAAAGAAGGCTATTATGTAAAAGGTACGGTCAGCGAACTGCTTCTGGATAAGCTCCAGGAGGGGACAATTCTGAACTGTTCCGGCTCAAACGGAGTTTTTGATGCAGAGGTTGTGGATGTATCTGAGTATCCGGTATCGGATGAGGTTTACGGAACAGGCATGGGAAATCCAAATGTTTCTTATTATACTTACAGTGCCACGATCACAGATAAATCAGTTCAGGTAACAGAGGATGACTGGCTGAGTGTTAATATCCAGGGAGGCACAGATAATTCAGGAGTCATTGTTCTGGACAAAGCGTTTGTAAGAACTGAAAACGGAGCTTATTATGTATATAAAGAAGAAAACGGAGTACTGAAAAAGCAGCCTCTGACTGTTGGCGGAAATGCAAACGGCGGAATGTCTGTAATTGTAAAAGGCGGAATTACCAGAGAAGATAAGATTGCATTCCCTTATGGAAAAACAGCAAAAGAGGGTGTAAAAACAAAAGACATCTCTCTTGAAGAACTGTATCAGTAGAAAGGTGGAATTTTATGCTTGAAAATATGAGGATATCCATTCAGGGAATCTGGTCCCATAAAATGCGTTCCTTTCTGACCATGCTGGGTATCATTATTGGAATTGCTTCTATTATTGCTATTGTATCTACGATCAAGGGAACAAGTGAACAGATTAAAGAAGATCTGATCGGTTCAGGAAATAATACAGTGACGATCAGCCTTTATTCCGGTGACAGCGGTTATGATCCCATGTTTGGAATGACGGACGGCGGTAAACCTCCTCTTCTTACGAAAGAACAGAAGGAAGAAGTTATGGATATGGAGCACGTTGAGAACGCTACATTTTTCCATACAAGCACTTACAGCAGTATATATTATCAGAATACTGCTCTGCAGGGAGGTACGGTATACGGAATTGATGAAAATTACCTGGATACCTGCGGATATATGGTACGATCCGGAAGAGGATTTATTCAGAAGGATTACGACAATCTGAACAAGGTAGCTCTGATTGACAGCAATGCGGCAGAGAATCTTTTTCCGGAGAGGATCCTCTGGGAAAAACCATTGAAGTCGGAGACGACCCTTTTACGGTTGTGGGAATCGTTCAGCAGGGAGACAGCTATCAGCCCAACATTTCAAGTCTTGACGAATATTATTCCTATTATCAGACGGTTGTCGGAACAGTGATGATTCCAAGTAAATGCTGGCCCATTGCATTTCAGTTTGACGAGCCGGAAAACGTTGTGATCAAAGCAGACTCTACAGATAATATGAGTTCAGCGGGAAACGATGCGGCTAAGATTTTAAATCAGGGAATCGAAGAAGATTCCAAGTTTAAATACAAAGCTGATGATGTAATGGAAAAAGTCAAGGATATGCAGCAGCTCAGTGAAAGCACAAACCAGCAGCTTCTGTGGATCGCAAGTATTTCCCTTCTGGTAGGAGGAATCGGTGTTATGAATATTATGCTGGTTTCTGTTACTGAGAGAACCAGTGAGATCGGTCTGAAAAAGGCGATCGGGGCAAGAAAAAAAAGTTATTCTTTATCAGTTTCTTACAGAGGCTTCCATGCTGACCAGCATTGGAGGTGTGATCGGAGTGATTCTGGGAATTGTTTTGTCCAAGGTGGTATCGGAGATCTCCGGGCGCCTACGGCCATCAGTATACCGGCAATCATAGGATCCGTACTGTTTTCTACTCTGATCGGAGTGATCTTTGGGCTCCTGCCTTCGGTAAAGGCTGCGAACCTGAATCCTATTGACGCATTGAGAAGTGAATAAATAAAAAGAAAACTGCTTTTCTCTGAAGCCGGATTTCCGGAAAAGGGAAAAGCAGTTTTTTTATATAAAGCTTTCGTTCATAAAGAGTTTCAATCCATAAAGAGATTTTGCCCATAGACAGTTTTAATGCACAGGAAGCTTCAGCTGAAAGGTGGCGCCTCCGCCGGGAGTGTCGGAAACACTGAGGGTTCCATGATGAAGAAGTGCAATTTCTTTTGCAATGCAAAGTCCAAGTCCAAAATGCTGCTTATCGTTTCTTGAAGTGTCAGAACGGTAAAATCTCTGGAATACGGCTTCTTTTTCCGAATCAGGAATACCGGGGCCATTATCAGCCACAAACAGAGAAACGGAAGCCGCTTCCTGTCTGGCAGAAAGCCGGATCATGCCTCCTTCCGGTACATAGGCAAGAGCATTGTCGATAAGGATTGCCAGAGCCTGAGAAATTTTCAGGCTGTCACAGAAACAGACAGGGAGAGAGTCTTCAGGCAGCTCAATGAGAAGCTGCTTTTTTTTATGCCGGGCAGTCTGTTCATATTTTTCGTATACATCCAGCAGAAGAGTATCTATTTCGCAGGAGGTACAGTCCAGAACCCAGGTGTGGTTATCTGATCTGGAAAGGGACAGCATGTCCTGGATCAGCCGGGACATTCGTTTACATTCATCAAGGCTGATGGAAATAAAGTGCTCTGTCTGTTCCGGATCCGCATAGGAAACTGCAGACAGGCTTGTCTGGATCACAGTAAGCGGAGAGCGGAGCTCATGGGAAGCTGCGGCAATAAAGGCATTCTGCTCCTTCCTGCTTTTTTCCAGAGGGCGGATCATTTTTCGGGTAAAGAACCAGGAAAATACAGCCAGCGCGGAAACCGCGGCAATGACTGCCACAAGAAAAGCAATCCTTATAGTTTTGATCTGCCCGGATTGTGCATCCAGAGAGTAAAGAAGAACGGTATTCAGGACGCCGCCGTTTTGGGAATCCTTGGCTGTGCAGGCATAATACCCCGGAAGCTGAAACATGACTATCTTTGACAGAGTCTGAGAGGTCTGGCCACTGTCAAGATTCAGTCCGTGATTTTCTGCAGACTCTTTTTTTGCCAGATCAAAGATCTTCCGCATGTTGTCCTGGCCGTGGAGCTGCTCAAAAAACAGCGGGGTATTTCCGTCATAGATCTGCATATCTATGCCGTAATTGCTTTCTGCCTGCTGGATCCATCGGTGAGACAGGACGTTCTGACTTTCCAGATGAGAAACACAGGAATAGGCATTGTTGGTAAATACTGTATAATGCTTCTGGCGAATGTTGCTTTCTGTAATGATAAGGCAGGCAGAAGCCAGAAGAACAAGAATGGTTCCTGTAATAAAGGTAGAAAACAGTGTCATATGGATGTGAAGTTTCCGGAACATGACAGCCTCCTTAATAAATATGATTTTATGGACAGCATAGAAATATTTTTCGCAGGATATAGAAGAAAACAGGAAAAATACAGCTGGTCTTACATCTATCATAGCACAAAAATGACTGCGAGAGATACAGAGATTATTGCACCCAATCCTTAAAATAATCTCTAAAGTTATTAAAGCCTGATCTGAAAATAGAGAGTGTTTAGAGGTTGCCATATTAAAATAAGGAAAAATGAAATTATATGGGAGGGTGAGAAATGAAATACTGGAGAAAAAGAATCGTATATATGATGGCTATTATGCTGTCAGCAGGAGGGATTGCCGGAAATATGGGAAGTGAGATTGTTCTGGCAGAAGAGAAAGAAAAAGTGAAAGGACGGTATGCGGAGCAGAAGCTTTCCCTTCCTGAAGAGAACTGTAAGGCAGTAATTGATATCTGTTTTCTGGAAGACGGAACTATGCGTATTGCTTACCGGGACAGTGAGGCAAAGCTGAAAACAGCAGATTCAAAGGATCAGGGAAAAAGCTGGGAGACGCCCCGGGATCTGTGGGAGGAATTTGGAAAAAGTGAAAAAGCAGAGCCGATGACGGTGAATCTTTCCAAAGACGGAGGGATTTTCAGCAGCTGGAATTGTCTGGAAGGAGAGAATACTTTTCTGGCAGTTTACCTTTCAGCGGAAGAAACCAAAAAAGAGTTTGATCTTACCCTGATGCCGGAAGGACAGGGATATGTGTATAAAAGTCAGTTCAGTCCTTCGGGAAATATTCTGCTGATGGGAGATAAGTTTTATGTGAGATTAGCAGGGAGGACGGCAGACTGATCCGAACCTATGAAAGTGGCGGCTATGTTACAGATTTTGGAATTGCAGGAAATCAGCTTCTTGTTTTTGCAGATGACACGATACATTATTATAGTGCAAAAACAGGAGATCCCCTTCCGGAGGAAACAGTGTTTACAGAACATCTCCAGATGGAAAGTGGGGAAAATACAGAGGAAGTTGTTTCATCCAGAGTATTTACAGGAATGGGAGAGCAAGGCATTCTCTATGTAAGCAAAAAAGGGATTTACGTATATAATTTGGGCGGTTCTGTTGTGGAACAGCTTTTAAGCGAAGGCTATCTGACCGGGATTTCTTCAAAAACAGAGCTGATGGACGTGGAAACAGATGCAGATGGAAACATTTACCTGGCAGTTTCAGACCGCTACTCAGATAATCCCACAGGAATGCTTTTAAAGTACGGGTATGATAAAGAACAGGAAGCGGTTCCTGGCACAGAGCTTGATATTTATATGCTGAAAAGAGACACTCATATGGAGCAGATGATTTCCTTGTTCCAGAAAGAATATCCGGATATCAGTGTAACGGTTCAGGAGGGAATGACGGGAGAGGATGGGGTTACTGCCACAGATGCCATGAAAAACCTGAATACAGAGATCATGTCAGGAGAGGGGCCGGACGTGTTGCTTATGGACAATCTGGATGCAGAAAATTATATTGAGAGGGGAATGCTTGAGGATATCAGCGGAATAATGGAAAAAGCAGGGATCCTGGAGAATATTCAGAAGGCCTATGAGGAAGAGGACGGAAGTATTTACTGTATGCCTGTGAGATTCGGCATTCCTATTTTGGCAGGGGGTTCCGGAGAGATTGACAATGCAGTGAATCTTGAAAAAATTGCAGATATGACGGAAAAGTACGAAAATCAATATTCAGATTCCTTTTTTCCGGCCTATCAGACCAGATGGCCGGGAGTAATGCTTCGCTTCTTTGGCGAGATTTCTGCCTCAGAATGGATGAAAAAAGACAGAACCCTGGATGCGGAAAAAGTAAAAGATTTTTTTCAGCAGGTAAACAGGATTTATCAGGCAGGACAGAAGGCAGGCAACGCATCTTTGGACAGTACCTATGAGTATGCGGAAAAAATGGAAAGAATTTATGACAAAAATCGAAGAGAGGAGTCTTCCCTCAATTCATATCTGGTGCCTTGTGCAGACGGGCAGGCGCTTTTCTCCTATGGCTATCTGTTTTCTCTGGAAGAACTGTTCTTATTAACTACCATCGAAAAGCAGAATTCGGATATCAGTCACAGGCTGTTAAACGGTCAGGCTGAAAACTGTTTTTCTCCGGAGATGATTATGGGGATCAGTGTGAAAGCAAGGGAAAAGGAGGCAGCAGAATTATTTGTCAGTTTTCTGTTCAGCGAGGAGCAGCAGAAAAATAACAAAGAAGCCGGATTTCCTGTAAGAAAATCTGTTTATGACAGTGAAGAATACTGGGAGCTTGGACAGGAAGGAAATATAGAATACGGATTCAGTTCGACTTATAATGGCGAGAGTCATGATATGATAACAGTAGTTCATTCGGCAGACGATCAGATAAAGGAAATACAGAAGTTAGGAAAGACCCTTACGATGCCTCAGGAGGAAGCCGGATCATCCAGGATTCTGTTCTGGAAGCCGGAAAACGTTATCTGTACGGGGGAACAGATCTGGATAAAGCGGTAGAGCAGGCCGTGTCTCAGGTAAAGCTTTACCTGGCAGAATAAATCCTTAGAGGTTATTTCAAGATAAGGCTGATATGATGTGAAATCATAAGAGAACGGAATAGTCATAAGGATGAAAGTCTGAGACGAATTTCGTGAAAGGATATGCCGGGGCGCTTAATAAAGCAGGTACTGTGGATATTGAGTTTTGTGGCCGCGGCAAAACAAAAATAACTGTTCACAGATTACCGGAAACGTAGTGAACAGTCACAAATAATAAACAGGAGGACATAAAATGCGACATCAGATATGGAAAAAGGGAACAGCGCTGACAGCGGCTTTTGCTCTGGCGGTTGTGCCGGCACTTGCAGGATGCGGTGCAGAACAAAAGGAAAAAGCCGCCGATTCCGGTAAGTCAGGTGAACAGGATAAAGAAAAAAAGGATGTGGCAATGGGCAGATATCTGGAAGAGGATGTAACTCTTCCGGAGGGCTGCGGAGATATTGCGGATATGACAATGCTTGAGGACGGAAGTCTTCGGGTCTGCTATTTTAATAGCGGTGGAGGAGCTTTTTATGCAGATTCTTCAGATGGAGGAAAAACCTGGGGAGAGGCAAAAAATCTTGAGGAGCTTCTGGGGATCGATCCTGAAAAATACACGGTTTCCTATCCAAAGCTGGGAGCTAACGGGGGAATTTTTCTTACCATTTATCCCCTTTCCGAAAATGTGGAAGAAATGTCCTACTACTACATTTCTCCTGACGGAACCAATCAGAAAATGGATATCAGTAAGGAGCTTTCCAGCGGATATATTACAGATGCAAGATTCACAGATAATAATACGGTCATTATCAATGATTTTGCAACAGCGCTTGTGGAAATCAGTCTGGAAGACGGAAGTATTGTCCGTAAATATGAGGAGGGAGGAACGGTCGGCTGCTTTGCGGTACTTGGAAAGCGCCTGATTGCCGTGACAGATACCACTCTTCACTATTATAATCTGGAAACAGGGGAGCCTCTTGGAGATGAGGCAGCGCTTACAGAGCAGATTACCTCTGATGAGACAAATCTTCAGATGACAAGTACAAGCTCGTTCCCTGTAGTGTTTACAAAAGGGGACGAGGAGGACAGTATTTTTTATACAGATGATAAAGGTATGTACAGGTATTCCTTTGGCGGCAGTGTAGTAGAACAGGTGATTGACGAAACCTCAACCGGATATCTTCTCCGGACATTTCTGCGATTTCCATGGTAAGGGACAAGGACGGGAACTTTTATCTGGCAGTTCAGGACAGCGCTGCAGATATGGGAAGCTCAGGAAAGATTCTGAAATATGCGTATTCACCGGATACACCTGCAACGCCGGATACAGAGCTGACTGTTTATTCTCTTACAGATAACACCTATATCCGCCAGGTGGCAGCTCTGTTCCAGAAAAAATATCCGGATATTTATCTGAATCTGGAAATCGGAATTACAGATGAAGATGCCATGACAGGCACAGATGCCCTGAAAAATCTGAATACAGAGATCATGGCAGGAAACGGTCCGGATGTTCTTGTAATGGATGGTATTCCTTCCGGTACCTATGTGGAAAAAGGAATGCTGAAGGATATCAGCTGCATTCTTGATAAAATTGAAGGAGAGGACGGCATTCTTGACAATATCCGTGACAGCTATGTGCAGGAGGATGGAAGCCAGTATGTGATGCCTGTGAGATTTGGCATTCCAATGCTTCAGGGACAGGGAGAGGACGTAACTGCTATTACAGACCTTACATCCATGGCAGATACGCTGGAAAAATATCAGAGCGAATACTCTGAAATGCATATGCCAATGTCTCTTCTTTCGGGAGGCGCAGATGCATTTATCAGACAGCTTGCAGATGTCAATGCTCCGGCATGGCTGAAGGAGGATGGAACTCTGGACGAAGCGGCTGTGACAGAATATCTGGAGCAGGCAAATCGTATTTATCAGACTGGAAAAGCCGGACTTGATGCTCTGAAAGCTCAGGGCTTTGCCGTACATTCTATTGGAGAAATAAAAATGATGTCTGATATATCTGCCTCTGCGATCAGCGTAATGGGAGGATACTATAAGCTTTCAGCCGGACAGCTTTCGTCTCCGGACGGACTGGCCTATCTGTACAGTGCAGAACAGAAAGCCCCGAATCTGACACACAGTCTCTGGAACGGACAGGCGCAGAACTGCTTTATTCCGAAACAGACAGTGGGAATCAGCGCCAAAGCAGCAGAATCTGAGGCAGCGGAAAAACTGGTAGAGTTTCTGTTCAGTAAAGAAGGTCAGGAAGCTGGAACAGGTGAAGGCTTCCCGGTAAATGAAGCTGTTTATGACAGTGAGGAGTACTGGGCAGTGGGAGATGAAAACGGAAATCTGGGAACTCTTGGATCAGGAAACGCAGAGACAGGAGAATATATAGAGTTTGATATTGTAAGAGCAGATGAAAAAACCACAAAGCGCGTTCAGGAGCTTGGAAAAACTCTGACTCAGCCGTCAGAACAGAATGAAATCATACTGGATGCAGTTGCCACAAACGGAAGCAGATATCTGGAGGCGAGATCAGCCTTGAGGAGGCGGCAAAAGGGGCGATCCAGCAGGTAAATCTGTATCTGTCTGAATAACCGGCAGGCGGCTGCATGACCTGGATAAATGATATTCAGACAGCTTTATTGATGAGGGGACAAAGATAAAAAAGCGGCGGTTATCTTGCAGCCGGAATCCAGGAAGAGGAATCCGGAAAGAGATAACTGCCGTTTCTGATGTGCATTGGATTGAATGGATAAATGAATGGATATGAGAGAAAACCGGACAGATGACAAGATAAAATCAGTAGGCTGGGGATATGCTACTGAAAAACTTCCAGCTGGTATCCCACACCCCGGACAGTTTTTATCTGCAGGGAGCTTTCTACGGTTTTCAGCCTCCGGCGCAGAAAATGAATATAATTGTCAAGGTTTCCTTCCTCCACATCTGAGTCAAGTCCCCAGACTCTTGTAAGAAGAAGCTGGCGGGGAAGTGTCTGTCCGGGATTGCGGAGAAATACTTCCATAAGGTCTCCCTCCCGGCTGGAAAGGGTACAGTCCTTTTTGCCGCTGGAAAGGCGGCGGGTTTCCGGTATAAAAGTAACGTCTCCGAGAGAAACTGCGTCAGCAGCAGGATTATAGGCGGCAGGACGGCGCAGAAGACAGCGGATTCTGGCAAGAAGCTCTTCAAAGGCAAAGGGCTTTACCATATAGTCGTCAGCTCCGCAGTTCAGTCCGGTAAGGCGGTCGTTCAGCTCCCCAAGGGCCGTAAGGATGATAACCGGGGTTTTGATCTGACGGGAGCGGGCTTCCTTCAGAACTTCAATTCCGTTCATATGAGGGAGCATCCGGTCCAGGATCACAAGGTCGTAGGGTGTTTCCTGCATGTAATAAAGGCCTTCTTCCCCGTCATGGCAGAGAGTGACAGAGAAGCCTTCCTGCTCCAGACGGAAGGAAACAGCAGAGCACAGCTCCCGGTCATCTTCGATCATTAAAATATTCATATGTTTACCTCTCGTTGTTTCGGAAATTTGCATCAGCCTGCAGAGAAATGCTTACAGTCTGATGCTATCCAGTTATTCTAACAAAGTATTCTGTAAACTTCCTTTAAAAATAAAAACCCCCTTAGAGTTTTTTTAAAGAATGTCCTGTTACACTTGTTTTATCGTTACTGTTTATGGTGTTCACAGCGGCCGGACAAAATGGATTCAAATTACTTTCGGTGATGGAAGTCTGTCCTGTACATTCTGAGAACAGTAACATTTTATCATCATTGGGGAGAACAAAAAAAGTGACTGGATCAAAAAAAATAAAAAAAAGAGAATATAAGGGATTCTTATTTCTGCTTCCAAGCTTTGCTGGTGTGTGTCTGTTCTGGGTGATCCCGTATCTGGACGTGATCAGGCGCTCTTTTTTCAGCGCAATCAGCGGAGAATTTACAGGCCTGAAAAAATTACAGCACAATTTTTGAGAACCAGGCCTTTCGTCTGGCGGCAGGGAATACGCTTCGTTTTTTTCTTGTGTGTATTCCTCTCCTGGTAGTGCTGTCTCTTATGATCGCTGTTCTTCTTACCAGAAGAAAAAAAAGCATGCAGGCGCTGAAAAGTATGTTCCTTCTGCCAATGGCAATTCCTGTGGCTTCTGTAGTTCTTTTGTGGAAAGTTCTGTTTCACGATCAGGGTCTTCTGAACCATTTTCTGGAAACTCTTTCCCTTCAGGGCGTGGACTGGATGAATACGGACGCTTCCTTCTGGGTGCTGGTAGTAAGCTATCTGTGGAGAAATCTGGGATACGATATTGTTCTGTGGGTGGCAGGGCTTGGAGCATTCCAACTGCTCTTTATGAGGCTGCAAGGGTGGACGGAGCAGGAGAGTGGAAATGCTTTATAAAAATCACTCTTCCCAATCTCCTGCCTTCTCTTTTTACCATTGTGGTACTGTCTCTGTTAAACGGTTTTAAAGTGTTCCGGGAGGCGTATCTGGTGGCAGGAGACTATCCTCAGGACAGTATGTATCTTTTGCAGCACCTTTTTAACAACTGGTACCGGGATCTTTCCCTAGATAAAATGGCGGCTGCGGCAGTGGTAACAGGAGCGGCGATTCTCATCCTGATTCTGTTTCTTCAGAAAGCCTGGGCGAGGGAGGATACATTATGACAAAAAAACTTCTGACAGGTCTGGTTTTCTGTATGGCATTGACTGCAGTGTTTCCCATATTGTTTCTTATCTGCGGTTCTTTTATGGGCAATATGGAAATCAGAGAGCTTCTTATGCCGGTTCTTGGAAATATGGAGGGCTTTGCTTCCTGGAAACTGATGCCCCAGTATCCTACTATGATGCATTATGTGGAGCTTCTTCTTGACTCCCCGGAATTTTTTGTAATGTTCTGGAATTCCGTAAAGCTTACAGCAGCGATTCTGGCAGGTCAGCTTCTGGTGGGAACTCCGGCGGCATGGGGATTTGCAAGATACCAGTTTCCGGGTAAAAAAATTTTATTTACTATTTATATTGCGCTTATGATGATGCCTTTTCAGGTGATGATGCTCAGCAACTATCTTGTTCTGGATCAGATGAGGCTTCTGGACACTATGGCAGGGATTATTTTGCCGGCAGTGTTTTCCACCTTTCCGGTGTTTCTGATGTACCGTTTTTTTCAGGGGCTTCCGGAAGCAATTATTGGATTCTGCCAGATTGATGGCGCAGGAGAGCTGAGGATCTTTTTCAGAATCGGAATACCGCTGGGATCTCCTGGAATGATCTCGGCTCTGGTTCTGGGGTTTCTGGAATACTGGAATCTTATTGAACAGCCTATGGCTTTTTTAAAAACAAAGGAAAAATGGCCGTTGTCTTTGTATCTTCCGAATATCAGTACAGAACAGGCGGGAACCGCCTTTGCGGCATCTGTTCTTGTTCTGATTCCGGCAGTGCTGGTATTTCTGGCAGGTCAGGATTATCTGGAACAGGGAATTGTTTCTACGGCAGTTAAGGAGTAAAAAGAAATGAAGCGGGAAAAATTATTAAAATGGTTTGCAGCGTTTTTTGCGGCAATGCTTGTATTTACATTTTTGTCAAAGGCGGCAGATTCCGTCAGTGTTGCAAAGGTACTGGCGTCAGCGCCTCAGAATCAGCTGATCAGCCATACAGCATCAGGAACAGGAAAAATAGAAAGTACAAAGGAGACGGCTGTTTTTGTTCAGGAAGGAATTAAGATCGCTCAGGTCCATGTAAAGGCAGGAGAAGCGGTAAAAAAAGGACAGCCGCTGATGACTTTACTGGAAAGTAGTATCCAGGAAAGCATTGACAAAAAAAAGGACGAGATCCAGGAGGCTTCTCTGAAGATCAGCGATATCCAGAGCCAGGAAAACATTGATGCCCAGAAACGGGAAAATTCCTCCCGCTGGGCACAGCAGGATCTTGATACAGCTCTGGGAAACGGGGACATTAACATTTCCAATGCCCAGAATGAGCTGAATATTGCCCAGCAGAGGCTTGCAGAGTACAGACAGAAAAAAGCAGAGGCTCAGAAGCAGCAGGAACTGGAGCAGCAGTCCCAGGGATCGGATTTTGGAGACGGGGGAGAGGTACAGACTGATTTTTCAGACGGAAGCAATCTTCCTCAGGAGCCCATTATTTCCGAAGAGGATACACAGGAACAGGCTCTTGCAGACGATGTCCGGGCAAAAACAGAAGCGCTGAATCAGGTGATCATGAGCCGGAATCAGGAAGTGACCACTGCAGACAGGGCAAAACAGGAGGCAGCACTTCCGGCGCCTCAGGACAGCACAGAGGAAACCCTTCAGACACAGCTTGACAATCTGAATGAAGAGCTGGAAAAGCTGAATGTTCTGATGCAGAGTAAAGGGGAGATCACAGCTCCGGCAGACGGCGTGGTAAAAACAGTTTCCGCTCAGACCGGCGGGCAGACAGTTCAGGATGCGGCAGCAGTTCTCTATGAGCTGACCGGAGGCTTAAGTATGACAGGAGCGATAACAAAGGACGATCTGGAATACGTTTCCGCAGGGTCGTCTGTGCATCTGGAGGGCAACAGCAAAACGGTTGTGGAAAATGCGGTGGTTCAGTCTGTTCAGGAGGATTCCGCAAATCCGGGAACCTATATCCTTACTGTAGATGTTCCCCAGAGCGGGCTGACAGTAGGAGAAAGCGTGGATTTTACCGTGCAGAAGGAGGAAGGGCCGTATGCCTGCTGTGTGCCGCTTTCTGCACTTTACGGGCAGAAAGGCCAGGAATATGTACTTGTTCTTGACACCAGAGACTCTGTGCTGGGAGAGGTACAGGTTGCCAGAAAGGTTCCTGTTACAGTCATAGAAAAAAATGAGACAACTGCAGCTCTTCAGGAAGGGACACTTTCCGGCTCTCAGAAAATCATTACAGAAACAGACAGAGAGATCGCAGACGGCAGCCGGGTAAGGCTGCAGGAATCATGATTCCTGGTAAGCGGACGTTTTATGGAGTTTCCCGGAAACGTCTGCTTCTGGGAGTTCTGGCTCTGCTTTTTTACGGAGGGGCAGTGCTGGCATTTGGCAGTATGATGGAAGAACCTTCTGTTTCGGTGTTTCTGTCAGGAACATATCCGGAAAAAGAACAGGCAGAGGAGATTGTGAAAACACTGGAACAGACAGAAGCAGAAACTTCCGCCTGCTTTTACTGGGACGGCGGCATGACCACACTTACAGAGCCGGACTATGGACGGAGTGCCCAGGTAATGGCTGCAGGAATTCTTGGAGACGGAAGTCTTTATGATAAAAGAATCCGTGGATTCTGGGAAAAGGATAAAGAGGGCTGCATAATTGACGGAGATACAGCCTGGAAGCTTTTTGGCACCAGAGAGGCAGAGGGACGCCAGCTTGTATACGGGGAAAAAACTTATCAGGTCCGTCAGGTGCTTCCCTGGAAGCAGAGGATGATCCTGATCCGTCCGGAGAAAGAAGAAACCGTGTATACCAGAGTATTTCTGAAAAATGAGAGACTGCAGGATTCAAAAACAGCAGAGCAGTTTCTGATGGCTTATGGACTGAACGGCATGGTGGTGGACTCCGGATTTCTTATGAGTACGGCCAGAATGCTTCTGCTGATATTTCCAGGGATTGTGCTTGGGGCTCTCTTTCTGAAAGCAAACCAGGAGAGAAGGCTTTGCAGGGGGGAGAAGGGCGCCCTGTGGATGTGGACAGGAGCCAGCGTCCTGATTGTGGCAGCAGCCGCAGTGCTGCTCTGGAAAAAACTTGAGATCCCTCAGGAGTGGATCCCGTCCAGATGGTCGGATTTTCAGTTCTGGTCCGATAAATTCAGGCAGCTGGAAGAAAAAGTGAGACTTTTTCTCATGCTCCAAAGACTGTGGGGCAGGCGGAGACTATTCTGGAGTTTGTAAAGTGCGCAGGCTGTTCAATGTGCTCTGCGCTTATTGGTCTTCTGGCACTGTTATGGAAAAGGTAAAGAAGCGAAAGAACATCTGCATGAGAAAATACATTTTAGGCTCCCGGGTATCTTTCGGTATCCGGGATTTGCCGTTTCAGAAAAATGTGTTAAAATATGAGTGGAAAATATGCTTTCAGAAGCTTGTGAAGCAGGGTTTATATTCAGGTGAGACTATCATGCAAATTTTTAATTGAGATACCCCAAAAAGTATGTTAAACTGTATACAGCATGTATTTTTCAGGATAAAGGAAATAAGGAGAATGCAGTATGAGAAAAATTGCCATTGTAACTGACAGCAACAGCGGCATTACGCAGGATGAGGGAAGAAAGCTTGGAATCTCTGTTCTGCCGATGCCCTTTTATATTAATGAGGTTATGTATCTGGAAGGGGTTACGCTTTCTCAGGAGGAGTTTTATGAGCGCCTGAAAAAGGATGAACCTATTTCCACCTCTCAGCCAAATCCGGGTGAAGTCTGCGGACTGTGGGATACACTTTTAAAAGAATACGATGAGATCGTGCATATTCCCATGTCAAGCGGGCTGAGCGCTTCCTGTGAAACGGCCATGGGACTTGCCCGTGATTATGACGGCAAGGTTCAGGTTGTGGATAACCAGAGGATTTCTGTAACTCAGAAGCAGTCTGTGATGGATGCGCTGACGCTTGTACAGGCTGGTAAAAGCGCTGCGGAGATCCGTGAGATCCTTGAGGCAGAAAGTCGGGAATCCAGCATTTATATTACGCTGGAAACTCTGAAATATCTCAAAAAAGGCGGACGTATCACACCGGCAGCCGCAGCGATCGGTACAGTTCTGAATCTGAAACCGGTACTGCAGATCCAGGGAGACAAGCTGGACGCCTATTCAAAGGTCAGAGGAAAGAAACAGGCAAAAAGAGTGATGCTGAAAGCCATGAAAGAGGATTTTGACAGCCGTTTTGCAGAATATGCAAAGCGCGGCGAAATGTGTCTGGAGATGGCATATACGGGAAATCAGGAAGAAGCAGAGGAATTCAAAAAAGAGGTTCAGGAAATGTTTCCTGATTATGAGATCCAGATGGATCCCCTGTCTTTAAGCGTTGCCTGTCATATCGGACATGGAGCTCTTGCAGTTGCCTGCTCAAAAAAAGGTTACTGTCTGAAAAAAGAAAAGAAATAAATACGAGGAGTCATAAGACATGAAGAAACTGATGGAAATTATGGCAGAGGAACTTTCCTCAGCCTTTGAAAAAGCCGGATATAATCCGGAGTACGGAAAGGTAACAGTATCTAACCGGCCGGATCTCTGTGAGTTCCAGTGCAACGGGGCAATGGCAGGAGCCAAGGCATACAAAAAAGCCCCGTTTATGATCGCAGATGATGTGGTGGAATATTTAAAAGACAGCCGGGTATTTTCTGCGGCAGAGGTAGTAAAACCCGGATTTATCAACCTGAAAGTAAAAGAAGAGTTCCTTGCAGACTATCTGAAGGAGATGGCAGAGGATCCGAAATTTTCTGTTGCCCAGGCAGAAAATCCCAAAACGATCATTATTGATTATGGCGGACCAAATGTGGCAAAACCACTTCATGTAGGTCATCTTCGTTCAGCAATCATCGGAGAGAGCATTAAAAGAATCGGACGTTTTGTAGGCCATAAGTGATCGGCGATGTACATCTGGGAGACTGGGGACTTCAGATGGGCTGATCATCACAGAACTGAAACACCGCAAACCGGAGCTGGTATATTTTGACGACAGCTATCAGGGGGAATATCCTGCAGAAGCGCCGTTTACCATTGGAGAACTGGAAGAGATTTATCCCTGCGCCAGCGGAAAATCCAAAGAGGATGAGGATTACCGCAACGAGGCTCTGGAGGCAACTCACCTTCTGCAGCAGGGAAAGCCCGGCTATATGGCTCTCTGGAATCATATCATGCAGGTTTCTGTAACAGATCTTAAAAGAAATTACGATAATCTGAATGTTTCCTTTGATCTGTGGAAAAAGGAATCTGACGCGCAGCCTTATATTCCGGATATGGTCCAGGCCATGAAGGATCAGGGATTTGCTTATGAGGATCAGGGCGCTCTTGTTGTAGATGTAAAGGAAGAGACAGACACCAAGGAAATCCCGCCCTGTATGCTCTTGAAATCAGACGGAGCTTCCCTTTATACAACAACAGATCTTGCAACCATCGTAGAGCGTATGAAGCTTTATGATCCGGACGAGATCCTTTATGTGGTGGACAAACGCCAGGAACTTCATTTTATCCAGGTATTCCGCTGCGCGAGAAAGACAGGCCTTGTAAAAGAGGACACCAGGCTTTCTTTCCTTGGCTTCGGTACCATGAACGGAAAAGACGGCAAGCCTTTTAAGACAAGAGAAGGAGGCGTTATGCGTCTGGAACGTCTGATCGCGGATATTGACCAGGAAATGTATACCAAGATCGTAGAAAACAGAAGCGTAAGAGATAAGGATGCCACAGAGACAGCTCAGATCGTAGTCTGTCTGCAATCAAGTACGGCGATCTTTCCAATCAGGCTACCAAGATTACGTTTTTGATATTGACCGCTTTACCTCTTTTGAGGGAAATACAGGTCCGTACATCCTCTACACGATTGTGCGTATCAAATCCATTCTGAACCGTTATGTGGAAGAGGGAGGAAGCCTTGAGGGAATCCAGATGCTTCCTGCAGTAAATAACAGCCAGAAGAACCTGATGCTGGAGCTGACAAAATTCGGTGCAACCGTGGAGAATGCTTTTGAGGAAAAAGCGCCGCACAAGATCTGCGCATATATCTATGAGGTTTCCAATGCATTTAACAGCTTTTACCATGAGACAAAGATTTTAAGTGAGGAAGATCAGGCGCAGAAGGAATCCTTCCTGAAGCTCCTTGATGTGACAAAAGGTATTCTGGAGACCAGTATTGATCTTCTGGGATTTTCCGCACCGGATCGTATGTAAAACATTACAGAGATTTATTTTTTTTAATATCCGCCAGAGTGTGCTGCGGCTTATGCCCAGCCTTCTGGCGGTTTTTTCTTGTATAAAAATCTTGAACAGATTTTAAATATATGGTACAATAAGTGTATCAATACAGTTAATACACCATAAGCCAGAAGGGAGGAACGTCTTATTATTATCTTGGATTATCAGGATCGCAGACCGATCTATGAGCAGGTAACAGAAAAATTCCGTGTACTGATCTATCAGGAGGCTCTTCCGGCAGGCAGCCGTCTTCCTTCTGTCCGTCAGCTTGCCATGGAGCTTTCCATCAATCCCAATACCATACAGAGGCCTATGCGGAGCTGGAACAGGAGGGATTGATCTATCCGGTTAAGGGCAGGGGGAATTTTGTGGCAGATGCCAATCAGATATTAAAAATAAAAAGGGAGGATTACCGTAAAGAGCTTCGAAAAACTGTACAAAAAGGGCAGAGCCTGGGAATACAGAAGGGAGAGCTGATACAGGTGGTAAACTCCTGTTATGAGGAGGAAGGCCAATGATAGAGATAAAAAAATGCAGCAAGTCTTTTGGCTCCGTAAAAGCAGTGGATAAAGTTTCTCTTGAAATAGGAGAAAGAGAAGTGTTTGGTCTGGTGGGAAGCAACGGTGCAGGAAAAAGTACTCTTCTTCGTATGGCGGCAGGGATTTTGAAGCCGGATGAGGGGGAGATAGAGATTGACGGCGAAAGTATATACGATAATGAAAAAGCAAAAGCCTGTATTTTTTATATACCTGACGACAGTTATTTCCCGGCTGATTATACACCACGGGATATAGCAGATTTTTACAGATGTTATTATCCGAAATTTGATGTGCAGAGATTTTCGAAATTCCTGCGGCAGTTTCATATGGATGATAAAAAACGAATCAGTACTTTTTCAAAAGGAATGAGAAAACAGCTTCTTGTGCTCCTGGGAGTCAGCGCCGGTACAAAATACCTGCTCTGCGATGAGACTTTTGACGGTCTTGATCCGGTTATGCGCCAGGGAGTAAAAAGCCTTTTTGCATCAGAGATCATGGGAAGAGAATTCACACCGGTGATCGCGTCTCATAACCTCAGAGAACTGGAGGATATCTGCGACCATGTGGGGCTTCTGTATAAAGGAGGAATTCTGCTTTCCAGAGATCTGGAGGATATGAAATTTCATATTCATAAAATCCAGTGTGTTCTGAAAGACAAAGATCAGGAACGTCAGCTTCAGAAAGAAATGGATGTATTAAAGACGGAGCATCAGGGTTCTCTGCTGCTTCTGACTGTACGGGGAACCCGGGAGCAGATCATGGAGAAAATACAGGGGAAAAATCCCCTTTTCTGTGAAATTCTTCCTTTGACTCTGGAAGAAATTTTTATTAGTGAAACGGAGGTGGCAGGCTATGAAATCAAAAATCTGTTCTTCTGAATACGTGAGAACTGTTTCCAGAGGAAAAAGCTGGATTCCTGCGTTTTTGAGTCTGGGGTTCTTCCTGGCATTTCCTGTTGCACTGCTTCTTGTGGTGGGAAACTGGAAAGCGGCCCGGTATACGCCGGATCAGCTTCATCTGCTCTATGAGGGACTGTGGAAAGAAAAGCTGGTCTTTACAGGAGGAGCAATAACCATTGTGGCTGCCATAATGAACAGTATAAATGGATTCAGCTATGTTTATTCCCGTAAAAAGGTGGATTTTTATCACAGCCTTCCGGTAAAGCGTTCCCGGATGTTCTGGAATCGTGTATACACGGGACTTTTATACTATCTTGTTCCTTATATGATCATGGAGTTTTTTGCGGTTTGTATAGGAGCGGCAAAAGGATTTTTCAGTCTGAAGCTTATGGAGCTGGCTGCCAGACTTTTGCTTGTTCATTTGCTTTTATACTTTCTGTTTTATTTCAGTATAGTCCTTGTTTTTTGTGTGACGGGGAATTTTCTCATGGGAGTTTTATGCCTGGCAGGTATGCAGTTATATGGACCGGCATTGGGAATCTTGATGTCATTTTGCGCATACGGCTTTTTCGACACCTTTTCTTCAAACTATCCATATGGGATTTTTAAAGCATTGGAGGACTATGCCTCGCCGATTACTCTGACGGCTGCGTTCTGGCAAAAATATGAGGCTGGACAGGGCGCAGCACTGGCGGCTGTTCTGTTTGTTCTGACATTGATATTTACAGCGGTCTCTTATTTTGCCTACATACACAGGCCGTCTGAGGCAGCAGGGAAACCAATGGTGTATGGGAAACTGGCAGCAGTAATAAAATTTATGGTTGTTGTGCCGTGCGGCATGGGAACAGGCTTTGTTTTTTATCTGATTCCCACAAGTCACGCTCGGAATATCTGGTGTGTATTTGGAATGATACTTGGAACGGTACTTGCTCATGGAATGATAGAAGCATTGTACCAAATGGATTTTCACGCATTTTTTTTTTCAAAAAGGTACAGCTGCTTGCGGCGGCGGTCCTTGTTACCGTATGCGCACTGATTTACCAGAAGGATCTTCTGAATTTTGATGCCTATATTCCCCGTCAGGAAGACATCAAAGCGCTCAACCTGGATATGATGACACTGTCCGGCGATATGACAGACTATGTAAAAGAACAGGAAGACGGTACATTCTCTATAGAAGACTCTACATCCTGGGAGAAAAGAGAGAATGCTTTTTCCGGAAAAGACGGAATCGGAGAGGAAACCTATGAGATTCTGCAGAAAATTGTTGAAAATCAGGAAAACAGAAAGTTCAGATATGAAGGAGAACAGACAGAAGAAGGAACTTTTCGCCGTTTGCAGCTGGGGTATCAGCTTCGGTCAGGCAGAGAAGTGAAGCGCAGTTATGTGATAAATACAGAAGAATGCGGTGAGCTTTTGTATAATCTTTATAAAGAAGAAAATCTGAAAAATAAAACAGAACAATTTCTGGCTTCAGATACCGCATATCTGGATAATATTTCTTTTATTTCAGGAAACGGAAGAGGATATGATATTTTTCAGGATCAGCCGGAAAAACAGAAAAAACTGATTGAGGCGGTAAAAACAGATATTCAGGAAGCTGCTCCGGAAGATTTGCTTGCTCTTCCTTTTGCAGAGCTTCATATAAGCTATATACTTCCGGTAGCTGAGGATATACACAGTCTGGTTCCCGGAGAGGAGAAACCGGAAAGACATGCATATGGAGAAATAAATCTTTTTCCTTCTTATAAAAATACGATTGCGGTTCTTAAAGAGACAGGATATCCTTTAAGCTTTGAAGAAACGGAAATCAAAAAAGCAAAGATCCTCTATTATAATGAATCGGGAGAAGAAGAAACAGCTGCAGAATATACAGAAAAAGAACAGCTTGAAGCTCTGGTACAGGCGGCGGCTCCATCTTTCGGCACTTTTGCCTGGATAGAATATGAACCGGATGTAGCGGCAATCTTTCAGACAGAACAGGGGGAAGAATGTTATGCAGAGTTCCTGAAGGGCCGCATTCCGGAATTTATCCGTCAGGAAAGCGGAAGTACGGACAACAGGGAAGGCGAACTGACGGAGACAGGAAACCCGGAGAGGACAGAGGCTACAGGAGGGGTCGACGGACCCGCAGAGATTTCTGTTGAGAAAGAAAAAAGAGAGGGAGCGGATGAGTAAAGCAGTGAGACTGGATAAATTTCTGGCGGATGCCGGAAAGGGAACCAGAAGCGAGGTAAAAAATTCATACAAAAAGGTCTGGTGCAGGTCAACGGCAGGACTGTGAAAAAACCGGAGAAAAAGATAACAGAAGAGGACCGGGTGGAGCTTCTGGGAAATCCTGTATCCATGGCTCCGGAGTTTGTGTACTACCTTCTTCATAAGCCGGCCGGTTACGTAAGCGCCACGGAGGACAGATATGACAGAACAGTGATGGAACTGATTCCGGAAGCGAGAAAGGGAATGTTTCCTGTAGGACGCCTGGATAAGGATACAGAAGGACTTCTTCTGATCACAGATGACGGGGGACTGGCTCATGAGCTTTTATCCCCGGCGCATCATGTGGAAAAACGTATTTCGTAAGAGTGGAGGGAACGGTAACAGAAGAGGACAGACAAAAGCTGGAGCAGGGGATTGATATTGGAGAAAAAAGACTGACGCTTCCGGCAAAGGTGCAGCTTTTTCCTCAGGAAGACAGCGACAGAGAAAAGGCTGAGCTTTTGCGCCGGGTACGCACAGAAAACCTTCCGGAGAGCTATACAGAACTGCTTCTGACCATCAGCGAGGGAAAATTTCACCAGGTCAAGCGGATGATGAAGGCAGTGGGAAAGCCCGTGATCTATCTGAAAAGGATCTCCATGGGACCACTTACTCTTCCGGATGAACTGAAAAAAGGAGAATACCGTCCTCTTACAGAGGAAGAGGTTCAAAAATTAAAAAATACAGGCGGCTCTTCAGCAGAAAAACAGAAAAAATGCTGAAAATACAGCTAAAAACAGGAAAACCCTCTTTACACAGAGGTTTTTGTGTGTTATACTCCAAGAGTTGCAAAATAATCACGCGTGGAGATTCCGATGGATGGTGCCCATACGGTGTGACGGCGGGGTCCAGATAGAAAATGATCCGCGCGGAAGAATCTAACCAAAAAAGGAGAACAAAAACATGAGCGTTATTTCAATGAAACAGCTTTTGGAAGCAGGTGTTCATTTCGGACATCAGACAAGAAGATGGAACCCTAAAATGGCTCCGTACATCTACACAGAGAGAAACGGTATCTATATCATCGACCTTCAGCAGTCTGTAGGTATGGTTGACGATGCTTACAATGCAATCGCTGACATCGTAGCAAACGGCGGAAACATCCTTTTCGTAGGAACAAAGAAACAGGCTCAGGATGCTATCAAGGTTGAGGCAGAGCGCTGCGGACAGTTCTATGTAAACGAGAGATGGCTTGGCGGTATGCTTACAAACTTCAAGACAATCCAGAGCCGTATCGCAAGACTGAAAGAGATCGAGGCTATGGAGGCTGACGGAACATTTGACGTGCTTCCTAAGAAAGAAGTTATTGAATTAAGAAAAGAGCTTACAAAACTGCAGAAAAACCTTGGTGGTATCAAAGAGATGAAACGTCTTCCGGACGCTATCTTCATCGTTGACCCGAAAAAAGAGAGAATCTGCGTACAGGAAGCTCATACATTAGGTATTCCGCTTATCGGTATCTGTGATACAAACTGCGATCCGGAAGAGCTTGATTATGTAATTCCGGGTAATGATGACGCTATCCGTGCCGTAAAACTCATTGTTTCCAAGATGGCAGACGCTGTTATCGAGGCAAACCAGGTATAGCTGAGGCTGACGGCGAGATCGAAGCAGAGTCTGAGGAGTTTGCTGAGACAGTAGAAGAGTAATTTTATTTTATTAAATTATTCAGGTTAAAATATCCAGGAGGAAATTGAGATGGCTATTACAGCAGCACAGGTAAAAGAGTTAAG
>ENA-OQAA01000488-OQAA01000488.1-human-gut-metagenome-genome-assembly--contig:-NODE-488-length-26917-cov-1.907242_pt1 | contig 26917 bp, 35 predicted proteins | sample MGYA00242489_ERZ504515 | MGnify/ENA primary metagenome ERZ504515 (study PRJEB26092, sample SAMD00036237) | human gut metagenome | host: Homo sapiens | study: EMG produced TPA metagenomics assembly of... | reverse complement strand
ACCATTGCCCTTGGGTGGTTTCTGGCAGCAGTTGATCGTTCTTCGCAAAAATGCCACCGTAAAGGTTCTGGATGTTATGGTTCCCATCATGGCAGGCTGTTATCTTCTGATCACTGTTCTTCTGATCGTGATCAATTTCCGCATGATCCCGTCTGTGATCGGAAGGATCTTCCAGGAGGCTTTTGGTTTCCGTCAGGTTGTGGCAGGCGGATTTGGCGCTGTTCTTATGAATGGTATCAAGAGAGGATTGTTTTCCAATGAGGCAGGCTCCGGTTCCGCCCCCTGCGCGGCTGCAACAGCAGAGACGGATCATCCGGCAAAGGTAGGTCTGGGACAGGCTCTCGGAGTGTTTATTGACACCATTCTGATCTGCAGCTGTACGGCTATGATCATGCTTCTTACACCGGAAACTCTCACGCAGGGGCTTACCGGAATGGATCTTCTCCAGGAGGCAATGCGCTACCATCTTGGTACGTTCGGAGTAGTATTTATTGCCATTACTTTATGGCTGTTCAGTTTTTCCACTTTTGTGGGAATCCTGTTCTATGCAAGATCAAACGTTGCGTATCTTTTTGGCGACAACTGGTTTTCTCAGACCGCTACAAGATCGTTGCCCTGGCAATGCTGTTTGTGGGAGGACTGGCTGCCTATACCGTGGTATGGGACCTTGGAGATGTGGGAGTCGGTCTTATGACATTATTTAATATCTTTATTCTGTTCCCAATGTCCAAAAAAGCCATTGATGCTCTGAAAGACTATGAAAAAAGAAAAAAGCCTGAATCCGGGGCTTTAACAGAAAAACAGCAGTACATAAAACACAGGCAGATCATTTTTACAGTGGTCTGTCTGTTTTCTTTAAAAAAAATAGTGTATAATGATAAAAAAATCAGGGGAGGAAAATTTGTGAAGATCATAACTCTTATGGAAAATACACAGGGAGAAGAAGGCTGCGCTTTTGAACATGGGCTTTCTCTTTATATAGAAACTGAGAAACATAAAATCCTGGCAGATACAGGGGCTACGGGAGCCTTTGCAGAGAATGCAGAAAAGCTGGGAGTGAATCTCAGCTCTGTTGATATGGTGGTTTTAAGTCACGGTCATTATGATCATTCAGGCGGGATTCTTACATTTACAGAAAAGAATCGTCATGCAAGAATCTATATGCAGCAAAAAGCCACAGGGGATTTTTATCACGGAGAAAGATATATCGGCATTGACAGACGGATCCCCGATTTGCCTCAGGTGGAAATGATCCGGGGAGACAGGGTTCTGGACGGGGAAGTTTCGCTTTTTTCCAACATTACAGGGAGACGGTGTTTTCCCCAAAGCAATCTGGTGCTTACCCGGAAAATCAATGGAAAAGAGCAGCAGGATACCTTTGATCATGAACAGTGCCTGGTCATAAAAGAGGGAAAGGAACAGGTTCTGGTTTCCGGCTGCGCTCATAACGGCATTTTAAATATACTGGACAGATACCGGGAAATTTATGGCGGAATGCCTGCGAGGTGATCAGCGGCTTTCACATGATGAAAAAAACACCATATACAGAGGAAGAAAAAAGCCTGATCCTGGAAAACGGCAAAGAGCTGTCAGAGTATTGAGACGGTTTTTATACAGGACATTGTACCGGAGACGAGGCTTGCCTGATGAAGCCGGTTATGGGTGAAAAGCTGGTGAGACTTAGAAGCGGCGTACAGGTAATGTAAGCTCTGTATACTTATTGTTTACAGCTTGCTATCCCGTAAGACGTTGGCATATGTACCAAAAACCGGGACAGACAGGGTAAAATCAGAGATTACAGACAGGTAGTATCTGTTATACTATAATAAAAACTTGAGATTCTGTCCTGAAGGGAATAGAATGCCGGGAAGAAATCATAGGCTTTAAATACAGAAGATGCAGAGGAACAGGGATTATGAACAAAAAAATCAGACTGAGCAGGAAAACACTGAAGATTATTCTTGCCATATGCCTGACTGCGGCAGTTGCCATTACAGCAGGATTTTTATTTACATATATGTGGTTGACAAAAATACTCTGGGCCGGGAAATCCGGATTTATCAGCAGGAGGTTTCCGGACTGACTGTAGATGAGGCACAGAAAAAGATTATGGATGCTTTTGCCGACAGAGAGCTGACTTTTTATGAAGATGGAAAAGAGGTTTACCGCGTACCTATGAGGGAACTGGGTTATTCTCTGGACGAAAATGTTCTGAATGCTCAGCTGACAGCCATTAAACAGGAAAGAGATGCGGAAAGACAGATTATAGCGCATCCTGTGAACTTCCGTATCGGATATCAGATACAGAAAGATCAGGAAAAGGAAAAAACAGCGCTTTCTGCTTCTCATTTTAATAATAAAGAGAGGACAGCTTCTGTCAGCGCGTCAATTGTCTACGAAGAACAGCAAAAGCAATTTGTTATGGTAAAGGACGTGCAGGGAGATCAGATTGATGAAAGTCGTCTTATAAGCATGTAGATCAGGTCCTTGATACCACTTTCCGGAAGATCTTCTGGGCAGTGAGATTAAAATAGAAATGGGACCTCTGTTTATGTTCAGCCGGAAACAGTAGTGTCAGATGAACTGCAGAAAAAGCTGGATTCCCTGAACGGTCAGCTAAAAAAATATCGCAGCACTACAGTTACTTATACCTTTGGCCCGGCAACAGAGGTTCTGGATTCCGCTACGATCAGTTCCTGGATCAGAATAGAAGGAGAAAAGATCAGTATTGATGAGGAGGCGGCAAAAGCCTGGGTACAGCAGCTGGCAGCAGATTACGATACCATTTATGTGCCCCGTACCTTCCGCACCTCCTACGGAAACGACATTACCGTATCCGGAAATGAGTATGGCTTCCGCATTGATCAGGAGGCAGAGCTGAAACAGCTTCTGGAAGATCTGAAAACAGGAACAGCCATTTCCAGAGAGCCTGTTTACAGTATCCGGGGACTTCAGAGAAACGGAAAAGACGATCTTGCAGGCAGCTACATAGAAGTCAGTCTGGACAATCAGCATCTGTGGCTTTATAAGGACGGAGCACTGGTAACAGAAACCGATATTGTCAGCGGCGCTCCCACACCGGACAGGGAAACCTACCGCGGAGCGTGGCCCATCCCCTATAAGGCAAGCCCCTTTAATCTGACCAGTGACGTTTACGGATATGATGTAAAGGTAAATTACTGGATGCCTTTTGTTTACGGGCAGGGGCTTCATGACGCTTCCTGGCAGTCTTCTTTTGGCGGCAACAGATATAAAACCGGCGCAGGCAGCCACGGGTGTGTAAACCTTCCCACAGATCAGGCAGCGTTGATCTATAATACAATTGAAAGCGGATATCCGATCATTTTGTATTGATTAAAAAAGAGCAAAGGGGTTTTGATCACCCCTTTGCTGTAGTGATAAATTCTTTCATTTTTATATATTCTTCATATCCGAAGGATATTTTCCCTTTTGTCAGATTAAAGTAACCGTTTTTCTGCATGGATCGGATGGTGCGGTCCAAGGTTTTAATATTCATACCCAGTTCCTCGCTGAGGCGTTCCCGTATTTTTTGCAGAATAAAGGCTCCGTTTTCCGGAAAGATAGTATCTGTCTGTTCAGAAAGAGAACCTTCATATGCTCTTACCAGATAATCTGCCAGCAGAAATGTGGGAGGGTAATAAAGCTTGAGACCATTATTGTAGGAGGAACGATATAATTTAAAGGCAGTTCTTCTGGCCATCAGCCGGAGAATATGCTGATCATTTCGGATCCATGTTTCTGCATCCTTTCGGGAAATATAGATTACTGTACACTCTGTGACAGCTTCTATGGTAACAGAGGTACGGGGCATTTCCGCCAGAATGGTTACCTCTCCGATAAAATCAATGGCCCGGTTTGTTTCAATCATATAGATTTTTCCGTTTTCAAATTCATTAATGACCCGGTTTTCACCTTTTGCAACAATCCCAAAAAACTGAAGCTCACAGTCCTTCTGGTGGATCAGCTTTCCTGGAGGATAAACCTTGACAAAAGCTTTTTTTCGTATTTCCTCAGGCATGGTTTTTGTGTATTCTGTAAGACCGGGGATTTCTTTTTCCAGATCTTTAATTGTCATAAACCTTCTCCTTTTGTACATGTTCGATAAAGAAGTAATAGAAGTGTAAAAAATATATTTTATAAATGCCAGTAAGAGTACGTGCCGCATAAATATTTTCCCGCATAATGAAAAATCATTTTATTTATCTTCTCTGTAAACAAGAGTTTGTCGTTCTCCGTGCGTCAGAAAAATTATAGCACAAAGATGTGAGCGTTTCTACCGTTTTCCTTTTCCTCTTTTCTAAAAAGTGTTCATAAATCACAAAAACACCTCAAATGTCCTTTTTTCTGCCAGCCTTTTCGATAATATGAAAATAACAAAAACGGAACGGGAGGTAAGAGAAAACGTGAAAAAACAAAAAGAAAATTTCGCTTATGGGTCACTGGGACAAAGAATCAGAACAGAATGGAAAATTTATCTTCTGGCATTTCTTTTTGTCCTGATCGCAGACAATATCGGTCAGATCAAAATTCCAGTGGGAACAGGGATGTTTATTTTATTCCCCATCTTTTATGCGATCATTCTGGGCGTGGTAAGCGGTCCTCAGGTACTGAAGATCGTAGAAAACAAACACGTAAAAGCAGCTTCCAAGCTGGTAGTGGTTGGAATTGCCCCCTTTATAGCAAAGCTTGGAATTACAGCAGGAGCCAACATTGAAACAATTTTAAGTGCCGGACCTGCAGTTCTGCTCCATGGCTTTGGAAACCTTTTTGGAATTTTCCTTGCGCTGCCGGTGGCCATCCTTCTGGGAATGAAAAGAGAGGCAGTGGGAGCCTGCTTTTCCATTAACCGCGAGTATCATATGGCGCTGATCAATAATATTTACGGTGCAGATTCTGCTGAGGCAAGAGGAAGTCTTTCTATCTATATTGTAGGCGGAATGGTAGGAACCATTTACTTTGGAATCCTGGCCTCTGGCAGTGGTAATGACCGGGACTTTTTCGATCCTGGAGGCAATGGGCTGGCATCAGGTGTGGTGCGGGATCATGATGGCAAGCTCCAGCGCTTCTCTCTGCGCCATGTATCCTGATTTTGCAGAATCCATAAAGACGCTTGCCAGTGTGGGAGAAACCATGGCAGGAATAACAGGAATTTACATTAACATGTTTATTGCGATTCCCCTTTGTGACAAACTGTATCAGATACTGGAACCAAAGCTTGGTCACTTTGGACGCAAAAAGAAGGCTGGAAAGGAGTAAGAGGATATGAGATACATAGAATGGCTGTTTCTTCTGGTGATCGGTGCCTGCGGTACCGGACTTGCAAATTTTATCGGATATGACGTGGGATTTATGGATTCCCTTCCCGGCTGGTGGTGCTGGTAATTATTTCCATGCTTGCAGTTGTTTGTACAAAGGTAATCCCTCTGAATCTTCCCATTGTTGCCTACTGTGCCATCATTGGCTTCTGGCTGCCTGTCCTTTATCTCCGGTAAGGGCCTTTGTGATCGATGCGGCTGCAAAGATCAATTTTACAGCGCCGTTTACATGGTGGGAGCCTATGCCGGACTTGCTATCGGGGATCAGCTGAAAACCTTTGTGAAACAGGGGCCGAAGATCCTTCTGGTAGGTCTTCTGGTAATGACAGGAACCTTCCTTGGCTCCTGTATCTGGGATTCCCTGATTCTGAAGCTTACAGGCGCAATTTAAAAGGAGCAGATGTTTATGATAAAATGTGATCTTCTGATAAAAAATACAGTTGTAATGACTGATTATGAAACAGTAAAAACAGGAATGGATATCGGGATAAAAGGGGAGAGGATCCTTTTTGTATCAGAAAAAGGAACAGAGGAGGTTCAGGCGCAGAAGGTGATCCGGGGAGAAGGAAAGCTTTTTATGCCCGGATTTACAGACAGTCACATGCACACAGGCCAGCAGCTTTTAAAAGGGCTGGTTCTGGATGCAAAGCCGATTATCTGGACAAGAGTCATGCTTCCTTTTGAAAGTACCCTGACACCGGAAAAAATGAGACTTTCCGCCAAAACAGCAGCTCTGGAGATGATCCGGTGCGGCACCACCTCCTTTGTGGATGCAGGCAGCTATTATATGGACGCGGCGGCAGAGGTTTATGAAAAAAGCGGACTGAGAGGCTGTCTTTCCGTTTCCACAATGGATGAAGCCGGTCTTCAGGAAAGCATTTCCATGAATGCCCGGCAGGCGGTAAAGGAGACAGACCGGCTTTATGATACCTGGAATGGAAAAGGAAACCTGAAGGTTTATTATGCGCTCCGGGCTTTAAACTCCTGCTCGGATGAGCTGGTGGAGCTGGCTGTTTCTCATGCCGGGGAAAGAAACGCAATGTTTCAGGCTCATATGAACGAATATCAGGGAGAGGTAGACGGGATCATAAAAAGAGAAGGAATCCGTCCCTATGAATACCTTGAAAAAAAGGGTGTGCTCTCAGAAAGATTTCTGGGCGCTCACAGTCTGATTCTTTCGGAAGAAGAAAAGGAGTTTATCAGAGAAAAAAAGGTAAAAATCTGTCACTGTCCGTTCAGCAACTGCGGAAAAGCAGTTCCGGATACGCCTGATCTGGTAAACCGGGGAATCATACCGGGATTTGGAAGTGACGGAGCAGCCCACGGAGGTTTAAGCCTGTGGAATGAAATGAGGATCTTCCGTTCTCTTATGAATATTTACCATGGTGTTCCCAAACATAACCCAAAAGTTATGCCTGCAGAGCTGCTTTTCCGAATGATGTTCGAGGGCGGGGCAGCCGCTGTAGATGAGATGGGACAGTGCGGAAGAATCGAGGAAGGCTGTAAGGCTGACATGATCGGCATCTGTCTGGAGACAGCGCGGCTGATCCCCAGTGGAAATCTTATTTACACTATGTTTGAGTGCGGAGAGGCAGGGGATGTCAGTGAGATGATCGTAGGAGGAAAAATTCTTATGGAAAACAGAGAGATAAAAACTCTGGATGAGGAAAAAATCCTGTTTGAGGCAAATCAGTATATGAAAAAGGCAGGTGTTCTGTAATGGGTATCTGGCTGATGACAGCGGCTGCCAATCTTGTGGTAGGCGCGTTGGTAGGCCTCTGCGGCGTGGCCGGCTTTCTGCTTCCCATGTTTTATACTGCAGGTCTGGGAATGAGCGTTACAGAGGGGCTGGCGCTGAGCTTTGCAGCTTTTATTATATCCGGCGCATTGGACTCCTGGAATTATAAAAAGGCAGGAAACCTTGATGTAAAATTCGGGCTGAAGCTCAGTATCGGAAGTCTGATCGGAGCCATACTGGGAGTAAAGCTGAATCTGATCATTCCCGAGGAACAGGTAAAAGTGATTCTTTATCTGGTGGTGCTTCTTTCCGGAATCTCCATTCTTGTAAGAAAGGATGGAAAGCCTGAGGATAAAAAGAAAAAAGGCTTTTCCATTGAAAGAAATCTGCCTGTAACCTTACTTCTCGGGGCAGTGACCGGAGCCATCTGCTCTATGTCGGGGGCAGGAGGCCCGGTGCTTGTGATGCCGCTTCTGGTGGTTATGGGAATTTCGGTACGGACCGCAGTGGGAGTGGCGCTTTTTAACTCTGTCTTTATCGGTATTCCGGCAGTGACCGGATATCTTGCCCAGTGTGATATCAAAAAGCTTCTTCCGGTTCTGCTGATCGCTCTTCTTACTCATGGAGTCGGTGTATATTTTGGGAGCAAAAATGCATCCAGGATCAATCAGAAGCTTCTGAAAACAGGAATTGCAGTTTTTTCTGTGGGAATTGCAGTGTGTAAGCTGACAGGAATTTTTTAAATGACGGAAAGGCGCAGAGGGCTGTGAAAATAAACACGCCGGAGGAAGCCATTGAGCAGATCAGGGAAAAAACATATACGCTCCGCTTTATCGGCAATGCGCCTGAGCATCAAAGAGCAGCAGTCCGAAGGGTTCTTCTGGTGGGAATCGGCTATGATAAAGAAACAAAAAAGCACCGCTGCAAGATAGAAGAAATAAAATTACAATAAAAGAAAACAACAACGGTTATGGAGGATATATTCCCGGAAAGCTGTCAGAAAAATTGACTTTTTACACGCAAAATTATATAATGAAAAGCGTTGATAAGGAGGAAATTTATGGCTCATAAAACCGGTCTGGAAGATTATTATATCACAAAAAATAATAAAAAACTTCGCTTTGGTTATACTACGGGTTCCTGTGCGGCAGCAGCGGCAAAAGGCGCTGCAGAAATCCTTCTTGGAGGAAAAATGATCCGTGAGATCAGTCTCATGACGCCAAAGGGAATTCTTCTGAATCTGGAACTTCTTGACATTCAGAAAGAAGAAAACGCAGTGACCTGTGCTGTTCAAAAGGATGCCGGAGACGATCCGGATACTACAAACGGGATTCTGGTGTATGCTACGGTGGAAAAGCTGGACGGCGAAGCCATTGAGCCCCGGATTGTCATTGACGGAGGCGCCGGTGTAGGAAGGGTGACAAAGCCAGGACTGAAACAGGCAGTAGGCGAGGCTGCTATCAATCCGGTTCCAAAAGCCATGATCCTCAGATCTGCGGAGGAGGCCGCAGACAGATTTGATTATGAAGGCAGACTGAAAATCATCATTTCTGTGCCTGAAGGAGAAAAAATTGCCGGAAAAACCTTTAATCCCAGACTTGGATTGTGGGAGGTATTTCTATTCTGGGAACCACAGGAATTGTGGAGCCATGAGTGAGAAGGCGCTGATCGACAGCATCCGAATAGAAATGAGCCAGCATGCGGCAATGGGAGAAGAATATATTCTGGCAACTCCGGGAAACTACGGCGCGGAATTTTTAAGGGAGCATATGACGCTTCCTTTTGAAAAAAATATCAAATGCAGCAATTATGTGGGAGAAACCATTGATATGGCTGTGGATATGGGAGTGAGGGGAATCCTTTTTGTATCTCATATCGGCAAGTTTGTAAAGGTTGCAGCAGGATCATGAACACTCATTCTCACAGTGCGGACGGGAGAATGGAGGTTCTTGCAGCAGGGGCCATCCGTGCGGGGGCTGACCTTGGCTGTGCAAAGGAGATCCTGAACTGCAATACCACAGACGAGGCGCTTGCTGTTCTGGACAGGCACAGGATCCTGAAAGAAACCATGAAGGAGATCACAGACCGGATCCAGTTTTATCCTGGATCACCGTTCCTATGACCAGATCCTTCTGGGCGCTGTGATTTTTTCCAGTGAATACGGATATCTGGGACAGACAGAACATGCGGCAGAATTAATCAAAAAAATATCCAAAGGAGAAAACAGATGATACATTTTGTTGGAGCAGGCCCGGGAGCGCCGGACCTTATTACAGTGAGAGGAAAACAGTATCTGGAGGAGGCTGACGTGATCATTTACGCAGGTTCTCTGGTAAATCCCCAGCTTCTGGAATACAGTAAGGATGTGTGCACCATCTACAACAGCGCAAAGATGACGCTGGAAGAAGTGATTTCTGTTATGGAAAAGGCGGAAAAAGAAGGTAAGACAACGGTTCGTCTCCACACAGGCGATCCCTGCATTTACGGAGCGATCCGGGAGCAGATGGATATTCTGGATGAAAAAGGAATTGCCTATGATTCCTGCCCGGGCGTCAGCTCTTTCTGCGGCGCGGCAAGCGCATTGAATCTGGAATACACACTTCCCGAGATTTCTCAGAGCGTGATCATTACAAGGATGGAAGGAAGAACTCCGGTTCCGTCCAAAGAAAGCATTCAGTCCTTTGCGGCTCATCAGGCGTCCATGGTGATCTTTTTAAGCACCGGAATGCTGGAAGAGCTGTCAAGAAGACTGATCGAGGGCGGTTATCGGGAAGATACTCCGGCTGCCATTGTCTATAAGGCAACCTGGCCGGACGAAAAGAAATTTATCTGTACCGTGGGAACTCTGGCAAAAACAGCAGCAGATAACAATATTACAAAAACAGCTCTGATGATCATTGGAGACGCGGTAAACGCAGCGGATTATGACCGCTCCAAATTATACGATCCTTCATTTACCACAGAATTCAGAAAAAGCCACAAAATAAAACGGAGAAAAACATGAAGCTTTCCATAATCTGCTTCAGTCTTACCGGACTGGAAACAGCCAGCCGGCTGAAAACAGAATTTGAGAAACAGGGACACAGGGTTTTGCTTGCGTCAAAAAGTAAATATTTAAAGGATTCCATTCAGGAATCTGTATTAAAATGGACGGAAAGCCGTTTTTCTGCTGATGACGGGATCTTATTTGTGGGACTGCGGCATTGCAGTGAGAAGCATTGCGCCGTATGTGGCGTCAAAAAAATCAGATCCGGCAGTGCTTGTGATCGATGAGTGCGGAAAATTTGTGATTTCTCTTTTATCCGGACATCTTGGAGGAGCAAATGAGCTTGCTCTAACAGCGTCAGAGATTCTCAACGCCCAGGCGGTGGTAACAACTGCAACTGACCTTCATGAGTGCTTTGCAGTAGATATTTTTGCAAAAAAGAACGGCTGTGATATTATGAACATGACAGCTGCAAAGGAGGTATCTGCTGCGGTTCTGGCAGGAGAAAAGGTTGGTTTTTACAGCGAATTTCCCTGGACGGGAAAACTGCCTCAGGGATTAATCCTCTGTGACAGGAAAGGCGTTCCTGTGAGCCTGGATGAGAAAAACAGAACAGGCAAATCACCTGGAGAGGTTACAAAAAAGCAAGAAACGGGGAAGGCGGCAGAAGAAGCGTCAGCAGAGGAAAGCGCCGGAGAACAGGCAGTAAAGCTTGGCATTGCAGTTGCAATCCACAAATCCTGCGCTCCCTTTTTGTCCACGGTCCAGGTGATTCCGAAGGTTGTCACCCTGGGCATGGGATGCCGTAAAAACAAGGAGCCGGAAGGAATTGAAAAAGCGGCGGACAGCTGTCTGGAACAGGAAGATATTTTTCCCCAGGCAGTGGAGCAGCTTGCAAGCATTTCCATAAAAAAACACGAGCCGGGACTTCTGGCTCTGGCAGAAAAGAAAAAGCTCCCTTTTCTTACCTTTGAGGGAGAAGAGCTTATGAAGGTACAGGGAGATTTTACTCCCTCAGCCTTTGTAAAATCTGTAACAGGCGCAGACAATGTCTGTGAAAGAAGCGCTGTGCTGGGCGCGACAAAGGGGAAACTGATAAAAAGAAAATCCGGAGGGGACGGTGTTACCACTGCTCTTGCGCTCCGGGAATGGGAGGTACATTTTGAATAAAATTTATGTAGTTGGAATCGGGCCGGGAGGCTGCGACCAGATGACAGGAATTGCCATGGAAGCGTTAAAGGCTAGCGATGCCATTATCGGATATACCGTTTATGTGGATCTTGTAAAGGATACTTTTCCGGATAAAGAGTTTCTTACCACTCCCATGAAAAAAGAAGTGGACCGCTGTGTTCTTGCCTTTGAGGAGGCTGTGAAGGGCAAAGTGGTTTCCATGATCTGCAGCGGAGACGCAGGGGTTTACGGAATGGCAGGCCTTATGTACGAGGTTGGAGTAAAATATCCTCAGGTAGAGCTTGAAATTATTCCTGGAGTAACGGCTGCCCTTGGCGGCGCCGCAGTCCTTGGCGCGCCATTGATCCATGATTTTTGTCTGATCAGCTTAAGCGACCTTCTGACACCCTGGGAAAAAATTGAGGCCCGTCTTCTGGGAGCGTCCCAGGCAGATTTTGTGATCTGTCTTTATAATCCTTCCAGCAGAAAACGTCACGATTATCTTCAGAAGGCCTGCGATCTGATGATGCAGTACAAATCACCGGAAACCGTGTGCGGTACTGTTTCCATGATTGGAAGAGAGGGCGAGGAATACCATCTTATGACACTGAAAGAGCTTCGTGATACAAAGGTAGATATGTTTACCACCGTGTTTGTGGGAAATTCCCAGACAAAAGTGATCAATGGAAAAATGGTGACTCCAAGAGGATATCGGAATGTATAAAGTCATTGTGTTTGCCGGTACGACAGAGGCTATGGACTCTGCCGCTTCCTTGGGGAAAACCAGATCCCGGTTCTTGGCTGTGTTGCCACAGAATACGGAGCAAAATCTCTTCAGGAGGGAGAGTTTCTTCATGTGCGTGCCGGACGTCTTACCCGGCCTGAGATGGAGGAGCTTTTAAAAAGGGAAAGGCCTCAGCTTGTACTGGATGCCACTCATCTATGCGGCGGAGGTGACGGAGAATATCCGTACAGCCTGCAGCAATACAGAGATTTCCTGCATACGGGTGCTGAGAAACGACAGTGAGCATCAGCAGGCAGTTTACGTAGAAAGCACAGAGGCTGCTGTCCGGTATCTGAAAGAAACAGAGGGGAAAGTTCTTCTTACCACAGGAAGTAAGGAACTGAAAGCATTTACAGAAATTCCGGACTACCAGAAACGGATTTTTGCAAGAGTGCTGTCCCTTCCTTCAGTTATAGAAGCCTGCAGGGAGCTGGGCTTTGAGGGGAAAAATCTCATTGCCATGCAGGGTCCCTTTTCTGAGGAAATGAACCGTGCAATGCTGAGACAGTATGACTGTCGTTATCTTGTCACAAAGGATTCCGGCAAAGCAGGAGGATTTCCGGAAAAAATCCAGGCAGCCATTTCCTGCGGAGCAGTTCCTGTGATCATAGGAAGACCCTCCGGCGATACAGGAATTTCTCCCGGAGCGTGCAGACGTATGCTGGCAGAAAAATTTGGTTTTACATACAGGCCCCACGTTACCCTTCTGGGAATTGGCATGGGAAGCCGGGAAACCCTTACCATTCAGGGAAAAGAGACTGTGGAAAAAGCAGATCTTATTATCGGGGCAAGAAGAATGGCAGATGCCGTGCGCCTTTCTCATCAGGATGTTTTTTATGAGTACAGAAGCAGTGAGATTGCACAGTACATTGCAGAACATCCGGAATATGAGAGGATTGTTATTGCTCTTTCCGGCGACGTGGGATTTTACAGTGGAGCAAAAAAGCTTCTTGACCTTCTGGGAACAGACACAGAGGTGATTTGCGGGATTTCCTCAGTTGTATATTTTATGGCAAAAATCAGTCTTTCCTGGGAGGATGCAAAGATTGTCAGCGCCCACGGAAAGACCTGCAATCTTGTGTCCCTGATCCGGAATCACAAAAAGGTGTTTGCCATTTTGGGAACCGCTGACGGAACAGCCAGGCTTGCCCGTAAGCTGACTTCCTACGGAATGGGAGATGTACTTCTCTATGTGGGGGAAAATCTTTCCTATAAAAACGAAAAGATTTTTGTAAAAAAAGCCTGTGAGCTGACAGAGTATCAGGGAGATGCTCTGAGCGTAGTGTGCGCATATAATGACCAGGCGGAACCTTTGCTTTCCACCCACGGGCTTGCGGATGAGACTTTTATCAGAGGAAAGGCTCCCATGACAAAAGCGGAGATCCGCATGGTCTCTCTTGGAAAACTGAAGCTGAAAAAAGATTCTGTCTGCTATGACGTAGGGGCAGGAACAGGCTCGGTTTCCGTGGAAATGGCGCTGAAAGCTTATGAGGGAAGGGTTTATGCTGTGGAGAAAAAAGAGGATGCTCTTGGGCTTCTTCAGGAAAACAGACAAAAGTTTGCTCTTGATCATATGGAGATCGTTGCAGGAACCGCGCCGGAGGCGCTGGAAGAGCTTCCTGCTCCTACTCATGCGTTTATCGGCGGTTCTTCGGGAAACCTGAAGGAAATTGTAAGGCTTCTTCTGAAAAAAAATCCGCAGGTTCGCATGGTGATCAACTGTATTACGTTGGAAACTGTAGGCGAAGCAATGGAATGCATCCGCGAACTGGAAGGGAAGGATGCTTCTGTTTCCTGGGAAACAGAGGTTGTCCAGCTGGCAGTTTCCCGGTCAAAATCAGTGGGACGCTATCACATGATGATGGGAGAAAATCCGATTTATGTGATCACCATTCAGGCTCATAAATAAAAGGAGGCGCGATCCATGAAAATACCGAGAATACTTCTGGCAGCAGGAGCCAGCGGAAGCGGAAAAACGCTGATCACCTGCGGACTTTTACAGGCTTTTGTAAACCGGGGACTGAAAACAGCTTCCTTTAAATGTGGTCCGGATTACATTGATCCCATGTTTCACAGCCGGGTGATCGGAACAAAATCAAGAAATCTGGATACCTTTTTTACATCAGAAAAAATCACCAGAGGGATTTTTCAGAAAAACGCTTCCGGCTGTGATATTTCTGTGATGGAAGGAGTTATGGGATATTATGACGGCGTAGGCGGAACCACCACAAAGGCAAGCGCCTATGACCTGGCAAGATCAACCAGTACTCCTGCGATCCTGATCGTAAACAGCAAAGGCATGAGTGTTTCTCTGGCAGCTTATATCAAAGGTTTTCTGGAATACCGGAAGGACAGCTGCATAAAGGCAGTGATCTTTAATCAGATGTCGCCTATGCTTTATCCCAGAATGAAAGCTCTGGTGGAACAGGAGCTTGGGATTTCTGTTCTGGGCTATGTGCCGAAGGCAGAGGACTGTGTGATCGAAAGCCGGCATCTGGGGCTGGTGCTTCCGAATGAGATTCCGCAGCTGAAGAGCAGACTTCTGAAGCTTGCGGAAGTGCTGGAAAAATCTCTGGACATAGACGGGATCCTGAAGCTTGCAGAAAGCGCGCCGGCGATGGAAGAGGTTTCTCTTACAGCAGAATATACTCTTGAGCAGCCTGTAAGGATCGGGGTGGCAGAGGATGAGGCTTTTTGTTTCTTTTATGAGGACAATTTTAACCTGTTAAAAGAAATGGGAGCGGAGCTTGTGCTGTTTTCGCCCATACATGATAAGAGGCTTCCTGAAAATCTGGACGGGCTTCTTCTGTACGGTGGGTATCCTGAGCTGAACGGAAAAATGCTGGAACAGAATCAGTGTATAAAAGCTGAGATCAGGGATGCCGTAAACGGAGGAATGCCTGTATGGCAGAGTGCGGAGGCTTTATGTACCTTCATGAGGAAATGGAGGATATGGAAGGACGATTCTGCAAAATGGCAGGTGTGATCCCAGGAAAAGTATTCCGCACACCAGGGCTTTCCCGGTTCGGGTATATTATGCTGAGCCAGCAAAAGACGGTTCTGGGAGAAAAAGACCTTGGCAGGATCCCTGCTCATGAATTTCACTATTTTGATTCAGAAACCTGCGGAAAGGATTTCCGCGCAGAAAAGCCGGAAAGCACCAGAGGATGGGACTGTATTCATGGAACAGACACCCTGATGGCCGGTTTTCCTCATCTTTATTATTACGGAAACCAGAAGGTGCCGGAGGCGTTTCTGAAAAAATGTCTGGAATATAAAAAACAGAGACACAGCCAATAAACAGGCGCCGTGTCAGGAAGAGGAAATTTTGTTTTATCATACCATTGCCCTGACAGCAGGGTTTTTACTTGATCTTCTGATCGGCGATCCAAGATGGCTGTACCATCCGGTGTGCCTGATCGGAAACCTGATTGCCGTACTTGAAAAGGGAATCAGAAAAATATTTCCCAAAACCCAAAAAGGAGAGCTTCTGGGAGGCTTTTTGGAAGTAGTTCTGGTCTGCCTTTTATCCTTTGGGATTCCGGCAGTGATCTTATCTGTTCTGTACCGGAATGTTCCGGCTTTGGGATGCGCTGTGGAAACCTTCTGGTGTTATCAGCTCCTTGCTACAAAATCCTTAAAGGATGAAAGCATGAAGGTACATGACCGGCTTTTAAACGGAACCATAGAGGAAGCCAGATATGCGGTTTCCATGATCGTGGGACGTGATACAAAAGCCCTTACAGAAGAAGGGGTTACAAAGGCTGCTGTGGAAACCGTGGCAGAAAACTGTTCTGACGGCGTGATCGCTCCTATGATCTACATGGCCGCAGGCGGCGCCCTGTGATGTTTCTTTATAAAGGCATCAACACCATGGATTCCATGCTTGGCTACAAAAACGATAAATATCTTTATTTTGGAAGATGTGCGGCAAAGCTTGATGATCTTGCCAATTATCTTCCTGCAAGAATTTCCGGATGGCTGATGGTAGCAGCATCCTTTTTCTCCGGAATGAACGGGAAAAATGCTGCAAAAATCTACAAAAGGGACAGAAGGAACCATGCAAGCCCCAATTCTGCTCAGACAGAGGCGGCAATGGCAGGAGCTCTTGAAATCCAGCTGGCAGGAAATGCATATTATTTTGGAAAATTATATGAAAAGCCCACCATCGGAGACAGTCTGCGTCCGGTAGAACCAGAGGATATCAGAAGGGCAAACAGGCTAATGTACGCCACGGCAGTATTAAGCCTTGTGATCTGTGCCGGTCTGCGTCTGGCATTGCAGATTCTGCTGTAGCCATATGGGACTCCGGGAACTGTAAAGAACAGGATCCCGGAGCGGAGTCTGCAGCAGACAGATGGAAACAGGGATGAATTGACATACAGGAGACAGAAACATGAAACACGTACATGGAGGAAACATATATACTTATCGGAACTGCATGGATTTTTCAGCCAACTGCAATCCTCTTGGCACCCCGGAAAGTGTAAAACAGGCAGTCAGAGACAGCCTGGACAGAACAGGAGACTATCCCCAGGTAGCTATGCGCCTTTAAGAGAAGCGCTGGGAGAGTACGAGGATATGGATCCCCGGCATATTATCTGCGGAAACGGAGCTGCAGAGCTTATTTTTTCACTCTGTCAGGCTGTACGCCCCAAAAAGGCCCTGATTCCTGTGCCCACATTTGCTGAATACGAACAGGCTCTTACAAGTGTGGGATGTCAGGTGGAGCATGTGCTTCTCAGAGAGGAAGACGGCTTTTGTATGCAGGAAAATTTTATTGACTGGCTTCACGGAGATCTGGACATGGTTTTTCTCTGCAATCCCAATAATCCCACGGGAATCCTTACAGACAGGGAATTTCTTTTTCATGTGCTGAGGCGCTGCAGAGAGCTGGGAATCCTTTTGGTGGTGGACGAGTGTTTTCTTGACTTTGTAAAGGAGCCGGGAAAATATTCTCTGAAAGCGCAGCTTCCAGATATCATAATCTTTTTATTCTGAAAGCGTTTACAAAGCGTTATGCCATGGCGGGGATCCGGCTGGGCTATGGCCTCAGCGAAAACGAAGAGCTTCTGGAAAAGATGGCTCAGGTGACTCAGCCCTGGAATATTTCTGTTATGGCAGAATGGCAGGGATTGCTGCCCTGAAAGAAAATGCCTATGTAGAAAAAGGAAGAAAAACAATATTTGAGGAGGCGCCCTGCCTGAAAAAAGGTCTGGAGGAGCTGGGATTTACCGTGTATCCTTCTGAGGCAAATTATATTTTTTTTCAGGGGAGAGCCCGGATTGATTTGAAAAGGAATCCGAAACGGAGTGATCATCGGGACTGCAGCAATTATCCGGGTCTGACAGAGGGCTTTTACCGGGTTGCGGTTCGCACGCATCAGGAAAATGAAAGGCTTCTGGAAGCTCTGAAAAAAGGTCTGGAGGGAGAATAATATGGCAAAAGCAATTATGGTACAGGGTACAATGTCCAACGCGGGAAAAAGTCTTCTTGTCGCAGGGCTGTGCCGTATTTTTAAGCAGGACGGCTATCGGGTAGCCCCCTTTAAATCACAGAATATGGCGCTGAATTCTTTTATTACAGAGGAAGGGCTTGAAATGGGAAGAGCTCAGGTGATGCAGGCAGAGGCAGCAGGAATCGCCCCTTCTGTTCTCATGAATCCCATTCTTCTGAAACCTACCAATGATGTGGGATCCCAGGTGATCGTCAACGGCGAGGTGCTTGGAACCATGAGCGCCAGAGATTATTTTAAATATAAGAAAAAACTGGTGCCGGATGTGATGAAGGCCTTTGAAGCCCTTGCTGAGGAAAATGACATTATTGTGATCGAGGGAGCAGGCAGCCCGGCGGAGATCAATCTGAAAACAGAAGATATTGTAAACATGGGCATGGCAAAAATGGCAAAGGCGCCGGTTCTCCTTGTGGGAGATATTGACAGAGGCGGTGTGTTTGCCCAGCTTTACGGAACGGTAGAGCTTCTGGAACCGGACGAACGGGAAATGGTAAAAGGTCTGATCATCAATAAATTCCGCGGTGATAAAACCATTCTTGATCCGGGTGTGGAAATGCTGGAAGAAAAATGTGGGATCCGGTGGTAGGCGTTGCTCCTTATCTTGATATCCAGGTGGAGGACGAGGACAGCCTTACAGACAGGTTTGACAGAAATCAGGAAATCGGACAGATTGATATTGCAGTGATCCGGGTACCAAGAATTTCCAATTTTACAGACTTTAACCCGCTGGAAAGCATTCCCGGCGTGTCTCTTCGCTATGTAAAGCATGCTTCTGATCTGAAAAATCCGGATGTGATCATGCTTCCGGGAACAAAAAATACCATGGAGGATCTTCAGTGGCTTCGGGAAAGCGGAATGGAGGCTCTTATCCTGAAGGCTGCGGCAAAGGGCACCCTTGTTTTTGGTATCTGTGGCGGATATCAGATGCTTGGAGAATCTTTAAGCGATCCTTATGGAGTAGAAGCGGGAGGAACCATGAGAGGAATGGGGCTTCTGCCAATGGATACAGTATTTGCGGAAAAGAAAACCAGAACCCAGGTAACCGGAAAATATCTGGATATGGAAGGGGATTATCAGCCTCTTACCGGTGTGGAGTTTACCGGCTATGAGATCCATATGGGTGAAAGTACCTGGAAGTCCGGAGCAAAAGCAAGTACCTGGACAAGAGACGGAGTTACGGGACAGGAAAAAACAGAAGGAACTGTTTTTGAAAATGTGTGCGGAACCTATGTACATGGGATTTTTGACAAAGAGGAATCTGCTCTTGCCCTGATCCGCGCAGCCGGAAAGAAAAAAGGCATTGACGTATCTCAGATGGAGGGCGTGGACTTTGCTGCTTTTAAGGAAACCCAGTATGATATTCTGGCAGCAGAGCTTCGGAAACACCTGGATATGAAAAAAATATATGAGATTCTGGAAGAAGGAACAGGAGGAACAGAAACATGAAGGTGCAGCTTGAAAATGTAAAGCCCATGGATATCGAGAAACGAAGCTTTGAGATCATAACAGAGGAGCTGGGAGATAAAAAACTGGTTCCGGGAACAGAGCTTGTGGTAAAAAGATGTATTCATACCAGCGCAGACTTTGACTATGCGGACAATCTCTGTTTTTCTCCTGAAGTAATCGAAAAGGCAATGGCAGCCATAAAAGACGGCGCCTGTATTGTAACGGACACCCAGATGGCAAAATCAGGAATCAACAAACGTGCCCTTGCCCGGTACGGAGGCGAGGTTTACTGTTTTATGTCGGACAAGGATGTGGCGGAAATGGCAAAAAAGAACGGTACAACAAGAGCCACTGCCAGTATGGATAAGGCAGCGGCCCTGAATAAAAAACTGATCTTTGCCATTGGAAATGCTCCTACAGCCCTTGTGCGTCTTTATGAACTGATCCAGGAAGGTAAGCTGGATCCGGAGCTGATCATCGGAGTTCCCGTAGGCTTTGTGAATGTGGTGCAGTCCAAAGAGCTGATCATGGAGTCAGGAGCGCCTTATATTGTGGCCCGGGACGTAAGGAGGAAGCAATATTGCAGCCTGTATCTGCAATGCCCTGCTTTACATGATCGACAACCGGAGAGATTAAAAACTATCAATTACCTGCTTCAGAAGTCCGCAGGCAGGACGGAAGTCTCCTGTGGGCATAGAGGAGCAGGAAAGCAGCAGAGTGATGGCAGACGGGTCTTCTTTCAGAACAGTAAGGCGCAGTCCCAGAAGTCGTGCTGCTTTTTTTACAGATGCGCCGTCTGCCTGACAGGGAAGCGTAAGGGCAAGGCTGGTTCCGGCGGCTCCGATCTGAATACTGCAGTCTGTGCCAAAGGTTTCTCTGACCGTGGCAAGAAGCTCCTTCAGCTTGGCAGAATACAGCCGTTTCAACCGCCGTGTCTGAGCGGAAAGATGACCGTCCCGGATAAACTGGCACAGGGCAATCTGTTCTGCTTTGGAAGCAGTCTGATTATAATATTCGGATTTTTTCCGGTAGGTCTCAGAAAGTCCCGGGGGAAGTATCATAAAGCTTACCCGGATAGAGGCAGAAGAAGCTGGAAAAAGAACCGATATAAACAACGTCATGTCCTCCCGAAAGGCTGAACAGAGAAGGCGTGGGCTTTTGAAGATACACAAATTCATTTTCAAAATCATCCTCAATGATCAGGCTTTTATGCTCTGCGGCATAGCGGATCAGCTCCAGTCTCCTGGAAACAGGCATGATTTCGCCCCATTTTGTCATGTGGGCAGGAGAAACATAAATAACTCCGCTGTCCTTGTTACGGTATCGGACCTGGAAACCAAAATCAGAGAATACGGTGCTGCCCTGAATAAAAGAGGGAGTGGGAAAGGAAACGGTTTTTTTGTCCCGGATCAGAGGCAGAGAATCTGCAGAAGGCTCTGGACTCCCGCGCCAACTACAATATCATCAGGTGAACAGGCAATATTCCGCTTCTGGTAAACATAGTCGGAAAGAGCCTGACGAAAATCTGCTTCCCCCTGAGGCTCTCCGTAAGTGAGAAGCCTCTGGTTTTGCCGGAGAGCGCTTTTCAGATATCGCTGCCAGAGGTCAAAGCGAAAGCTTCCCGGTCCACGCCGGAAGAAGAAAGATCATACCTGCAGGGAGGAAGAGAAGGCTTTTCCGTCTGGCGGGGCAAAGGCTCTTTTGTGGCAATATCAGTGACGTAGTAGCCGCTCTGGGCTTTGGAAATAATATAGCCCTCTGCGGCAAGCTGAAGATAAGCGTTTTCCACTGTTGTGCGGCTTAGCTGAAGCTCCTGAGAACATTTACGCAGAGAAGGCATCCGGCTTCCGGGAAGAAGCTTCCGGGCTGTGATCAGATTTCTGTAATGGTGGTAAACCTGGAGATAAAGAAGCTCGGGGCCGTCAGTATTTTGTGAAAAATGAAAAATCTGATTTTTTTTCTTTTCTTTTGCTGCAGACTGCTGATTTATCATAAACTGTCCCCCTGAAAATAAGCAAAACTGGTTGTTTTTTGAGATACATGTTGATGATATTCTATAGCACAGCAAAGGAAAATGCAAAGTTAAGGAGAAAAGCTTTGAAAAAAATTGCAGTTTTAAATGATTTATCCGGTCTGGGAAAATGCTCTCTGACAGCGGCGATTCCCGTGATCTCGGTGATGGGGGTACAGGCCTGTCCGCTTCCCACTGCTGTTTTAAGTGCACAGACAGGATTTCCGTCCTATTACTATGATGATTATACAGCCCATATGGAAGAGATTATGGATCAATGGGAAAAAATGGATTTTCGTCCGGACGGAATTTATACCGGATTTCTGGCAGGGGATGTTCAGGCGGAAATGGCTCTGGAATTTATAGAAAGATTTGCAGATTCAAATACCAGAATACTGACAGATCCATTCTCGGAGACAATGGGATGGAATACCCCATTTATACAGAAGCCCTTTGTGAAAAAATGCGTCAGCTTGCAGAAAAGGCAAGTATGATCACTCCAAATCTTACGGAAGCGCTGCTTCTTCTTTATGGAAAAGAAGAAATGCATTGCCGGTGGAAGTATTTGTCCGGCCTGGAAACAGAGGCATTTATGGTTGAAATCCGGAAAACCGGACAGAAGATCGCAGAGAACTTTCATACAGAAGCAGTGATCACGGGAATTGATCTTTATACGCAGAGTGCAGACAAAGAGGCGGAAATGGCAAATCTGATCGTAAATGAAAGTATCTGGGAATGGGTTACGGCAAAAAAAGAAGGAGGAAGCTATTCCGGCACGGGAGATCTTTTTGCCTCAGTTTTAAGTGCAGGCATCGTAAAAGGAGCGGATACTGCGGAAACTGTAAAAAAGGCAGTAAATTTTTATTTCCAGGGCAATTCATGATACGGTTCTTGAGGGAACGAACCGCAATGAAGGTGTATGCTTCGAGAAACATCTGGGGGAGTTATTGTAAAAACAGAAGTGTATGGGGAGAAGCGTAAAATATACTTCAGAGGATAAGGGATGATATGGATTTATCAGAATACATCAGAGAAATACTGAAAAGATACCGGAAAAGATCAATATAAAATCTCCGGATCCCGGACAGGTAGTTATGTATCTGGTTCTGGGGATTCTGGGAGTATTTGTATTTATTACGATTATACGGCCTGTGGCATCCTTTTTCATGGACAGGAGAAAAAGGAATAAGATTATTTCCAAAGGAATGTTGTTCTGGAAAGACTTTGAAAAAAACTGGATCAGCTCCTGGAGAGGCGGGAGAGGCACTTCCGGTTATAAGTATCAGGACGGTCCCGGCTGCTACGTGATTCTTATTTATGACAATCAGCAGAGGACGGGATTCGGGAATGAATATAAGGAGTGTTTATTGTAGGACAGTCCATCCATGTGTATCACAGAGTTCATTCACATTTTAACGGAAAAGGAAACGGAGATGTATACGCTGATATCAAGTATGGAAGGCAGGCTTACGTAAGAATACTTCCCTGTTCGGAAAAAAGACTGAATAAAAAGAAAAGCGCCTGATCAGGATCTTCCGCGCAGAGAAATCCTATAACAGGACAAAGGGCGGCGGAGTAAGGCGCTGATAAAATGAAAGCAGGAAATTCCCAAGAGCTTCCGGTTACAAGGAAGTATAGTTTTCAATTTGGCGGTATAGCTCCGTTCAAGGGCTATGCCGTCTTTTTCTGTTTAGTGGCTTCTTTCTGTTCCGTCTGCAGGTCAGTCGGCAAATGAATTTCTCCCACAAAGTTAAATATAATATCTACTTTCTGCTGTTCTTCCTTTACCTTTTCTGTAAGTTCTTTCTGCTTTGCATAATGGGCGCGTGTTGTCAGCACTTTGTCAGCTTTCAGAGTTTTCGCTATCCGCATAGGTCCGTTTCCGGCAACGCATAAATAAAAAATCCTCTTTACCGCACCGTCATTGATTGCGATATAGCGCACATCTCTTTCAACGAAAAAGATTTCCGTATAGCAGCTGACTCTTAGATAATCATGATATGCAATATAAGAGAGCTACGAACCGTTTTGGCGGAAAACGTAGCTCTTTTTGCGTCATTCTTTCGGCTTTTTCTTTCCAAACAGGGACAGCAGCTTCAATTTTCCTTGCTGGCTGGTGGCTGCCGGAAGTACAGAAGATTTTTTGAATACACATGCAAGAGTAATGCGGTTATCTTCTGAAAGATTCATATAATCAATTCCAAATACCCAGCAGATAGTAAAGGCCCATTTTTCGTCTGCTGTTTCCTTGTGCATGAGAGCGTCCAGCAATATGACGGGAACATTTTTAAGTAAGTCCGCTGCCGGTGTTTCCGGTTCGGCGGTAGTCCGGTCAGTTTCGTGACTGGTGCTGCTCTATAACGGATTGCCTTGCTTTTTTCAGAACTAAATTTATATCTTGGATACGCATATCTGCGATTCGGTCAATGCAGACCTCTATATCTGTCAGCAGACGCATAAATCCGGGATGATAGATAAATTTACAAAGAAGCCGGTTTATTTTGTTAAGATTTCAGTGTCACAAGGACATTGAAAATTGAATGACCGGCCGCAAGTGATACCGTTCCTGGGGAAGTAGTGCATGACAGGGGCATACTAAAGGAACTAGAAACGCTGGGAAAATTCTGGGTAGGAACGGATTGTAGGGAAAATGGCAGAACAGCAAATAATAAACATGATGGAGGTATGAACTTGAAGTTAAACATTGAAGAAAAGAAAATCTTATACGCTTTCGGGTGTGAAAATCTTGAAAACACGATACGCCGGTTAAAATGGATTACCGCCCTGACAGTGGATACAAAGGTAAAACACCGGATTCTGTGTCTGGCAAGAAAGCTGGACAGCGAAAATGTTAGAGAATAGTATCCCTGCTTTTGCCGTCATTTCCGCTTGGAGATGGAGGGATATTTTGAAGCGAAGAAGCACATCTGCCTTGTGGAAAAAAGTACAGACAGAGGACAGGAAAACAGCATGATTTCGGGTTGATTTACGGTCAAAACATCGGGTGCAGACCCGATGTTTTGGGTGTTACATATCGCGGAGGTATTAACTACCGTCTACCCTCAAAATGATGTTGTTGTACAGTTTCGGAGCTGTTTTGAACGAGAGATTTCATACACTCACCTATATTTTGAGGAAAATGAAGCATCTGGTAGATAGTAAAATTTAAACGTAATAATTAAAAATATTTTCTTGTGAACTTTTTAAAATTTATAATGGTTATATAGTATGTAAGACGTTTTACGATGGGAGAAACACTATGACAGATAAGGAACTAATGCAAGAAGTTTATAGTGGAAATCAGGAGGCATTAAGTGACTTGATTGAATTGTATTATGCAGATATTTTCCGATTCTGCTTGTATATGGTTCAGAGCGAGGATGATGCTTATGATATTACACAGGAAACATTTCTAGTAATTTAATAAAATACAGTTCGGCTTATCGCAATATAACTTAAAAGGATATTTACTGACGATTGCAAGGAATCTGTGTTTCAGCTATTTTAGAATGCAAAAAGAACGCAATCATTCTTATGAGAGGGAAACGCTTGAAAAACTTCCCATTCAAAATGACAGCATACAAAACACAGAAAATTCGATTTATTTGCAGAAATTGTTAAGTGAACTATCGCCGGAAAACAGGGAGGTCGTGATTTTGCGCACTTATGAAGAATTGAAATTTAAGGATATAGCAAAGATGATGGGATGTAGTGTTTCAACTGTAAAATCAAGGTTTCGCTTGGGTGTAGTCAGCATTTAAAGAGAATGGTGGAGGACGGAAATGGAAAATCGTGAAATCAAAAGAGCTTTTTTTACAGGCTGACAAACAAATTGCGATTCAGGAATCAAGAAAACAACAGGTACTTACTTCTATGACCATGGAGCTAAAACAGCAAAAAATTCCGGTATTAAATCAAAGAGAAATTTTATTCAGTCAGTTTTTATATATGGATAAGTCATTTCTTATTTTACATGCAATAGCTGTTTGTTTTTGTATAGGTATATTACTGCTGCTACAGCGAGCAGGGGCAGACATAAATACAATGATAATTGCCTGTATGATTGGTGTTTCTGGAATTGCTGTTCTCACTGTATTTTTAATTGATAAATTATTCTTGGGCAGAATGGCAGAGTTGGGAGCAAGCTGCTATTTCAGTACAAAACAGAGTGTTGCAGCTTATATGGTAATTGTCGGCATGCATAAATCTTGCAATATTTTTGTTGATTATTTTCTACATTGGAAGTTCTCTGAATATTGGTATTTTACAGCTTGGACTATATGTGGTGACAGCATTTTTTCTGTCTAATATTGTGTCAGTAGGAATCCTGTCTACAGAAATCGGACGGGAAAACAGATACTTTCTTTTTATTAGCAGTGTTTTTCTTGCGATAGGATATACTGTTTTCTCTGCGGTTCCAACAGTATTTTCAGCGGTATCACTTGGAGCGTGGGGAATTGCTTGTTTTATATTGGGAAGTGTATTTGCCCTACAACTCAAAAAGTTATTTGTAGAAATGATAAAAGGAGAAATATTATGCATGAATTAAATCTGGTGGATGTACAAAAAAGGTATAAGGAGAAAGATGCAGTCATAGGATTCACATTCACATTTACAAATGGAGTCTATGGTTTGTTGGGGGAAAATGGAGCAGGAAAAACAACATTGATGCGATTGATTTGCGGAATTTTACAGCCGACAAATGGAAGCATTACCTGTGATAATATCCGTATATCGGATATGGGCGCAGAATATCGCCAGTTATTGGGATACTTGCCCCAGAATTTTGGATATTACGGAGATTTTACCGCAGTTCGTTTTTTGAATTATATGGCGGCTCTGAAAGCACTTCCGAGAGATTATGCAAAAGGAAGGGTAGAGGAATTGTTGGAATTGGTTGACTTGAAGGATGTCAAAAATAAAAAACTCAAAACATATTCTGGTGGGATGCTCCAAAGAATTGGTATTGCACAGGCTCTTTTGAATGAAGCGGATATTTTGATTTTGGATGAACCTACAGCAGGACTTGATCCTAAAGAACGGGTGCGATTCCGTAATATCATTAGTTCTTTGGGAAAAAAAAGGATTGTGTTGCTGTCTACCCATATTGTATCAGATATTGAATATATCGCTGATTGTATCCTGATGATGAAAAACGGAGAACTTATCCGGCAGGGAACAGAGAATGAGGTGATTGCTGACGTGCAGGGATATGTCTGGAAATGCGTTGTTCCGGAATGTGAGGTACAGGGTTGAATGAAAAATATGTGGTAAGCAACTTACGAAACAGCGGCGAGAACGTGGAGTTGCGTATTGTTTCTGATATACAGCCTATGAAAAACGCTGAAATTACGGAAGCAACATTGGAAGATGCATACCTTTATTACACACAAGTGCTTGGAGGGAAAAACAATGCGGTTGTTTAAAATGGAAATTTACAAGTTATATCATGAGAAAGTTTTTTTTATGGGGAGTTCTTTTTGTAATAGGGTTAATGATGATATTTTTTTGGTTCGCAGAAGTTGGGGATGAGCTTGCAGTGATTGGAGAAAAATCATATTCCGGCTATGAGGCAGTACAGGTAAACCGAAAAATTACAGAAGAATTTGAAGGAATCATCACAGACGAAAAAATTGATCAGATTATCAAGAAATATGGGATTCCATCTAAGTTAAGCGAGAATATGCCAAACTGGAGAGACGGAAATTATCTGAATGAATTTTGTTGCTTTGTACTTCACAAACGGAAACTGGCAGGCACAAATACTTCCCACGCAAACGTATGCGTTGGAAGAATCCGAGCTTGGAAAAGTGTGTGAAAACAGGGGGATTGCTACCTACTTTGGAGTATGTAAAGGATGGCGTGCTTTTGTTGAATTATTGCAGTTTTGGACTTGTTTTAGGCAGTATCGTGGTTTATATGCAGCATTTC
>ENA-OQAA01000487-OQAA01000487.1-human-gut-metagenome-genome-assembly--contig:-NODE-487-length-26920-cov-6.966446_pt1 | contig 26920 bp, 28 predicted proteins | sample MGYA00242489_ERZ504515 | MGnify/ENA primary metagenome ERZ504515 (study PRJEB26092, sample SAMD00036237) | human gut metagenome | host: Homo sapiens | study: EMG produced TPA metagenomics assembly of... | reverse complement strand
ATGATAAATTTGTTGAATAGAAACTTTAAGATATTCTTTTACTTTGGAAACAGATTGATTCTGCCTCTAAAGTAAAAGAATATTGATCATAGAAATACAATAATCATTTCAGTTGTGATTCTTCTTGTAACTAAAATTTTATAGTATTGATGTATCACTTAATAGTTGATATACCCCACTTATAATTCCTAAAGCGAATATGCCGGCTACACATACCAACAGACTGATGCGTATCGGAGTTGCTGTACGAAAATTGCCGATAGGATCTTCATTAGGTGTGATGAACATGGCTTTTACAATTAACAAATAATAATACAATGAAATGATTGTATTGACCAATGCGATAAATACAATAAGATAATATCCACTATGGAATGCTGCCATGAATACAAAGAACTTACTGAAGAATCCGGCAAATGGCGGGATACCTGCCAATGAGAAAAGAGCAAGTGTCATGACCATAGTTAGTTTGGGGTTGGTCTTATAAAGTCCGTTATAATCTTCGCGCTCTATTTTACCGTGGGTATGTTGTTCAATGGTATTGATGACACCGAATACGGCGAGATTGGCAGCAATGTATACTACTATATAATATACTAGGGATGCCATGCCCTGCGGAGTTCCAGCCAGTACAGCCAACATTATGTAGCCGGCTTGTGAAATACTACTGAAGGCCATAAAGCGTTTCAGATTGTTTTGGCGGATGGCGAACAGATTGGCTATAGTGATGGTGGCTACAATGATAATACATAGTATTTCACTCCATTGTTCAGTCATTGGCCCAAATACTTTCATTAAAATAATCATTAAAGCAAAAGCAGCTGCGCCTTTTGAAATAACGGACAGGTAAGCGCTCACTGTAGTCGGTGCACCTTGATACGTATCTGCCGTCCACAGATGAAAAGGTACCAAGCTTAATTTAAAGGCTAGTCCGGAGAAGAAGAATACTAGCGCAAGAACTTGTAATGGAGTTCCTGTCAGTTCGGCAGGGATATCTTCAAAATATAAAGTACCTGTTGTCCCATAAATCATGGAAATACCATAGAGGAAAATACCGCTGGAGAATAAAGCTGAAAGAATGAATTTGGCTCCGGCTTCGGCACTATGTCCTTTATATTTATCGAAAGCTACGAGCAAGCCATAGGAATGGTTGCCAATTCCAATCCAAGGAAGAATAGCAGGAAGTGCCCTGCACTTACCATGAAATACATACCCAGCAAGGTACTGAGGGTAAGGATGTAGAATTCGCCTTGTTTATGGCGGGTGTCTTCACGTTTTAGCCAAGGGTCTGCTTGTAGAAAAACCAGTATGGTACCTATGGTCAGGATGCTTTTCAGAACAGACGCCATAGGGGTTGAATGGTACATGCCGCCGAATAAAGTCACCTCTTCCGGCCATAGGTTTGCTAAGAGTTGAATGGTCAGCAGGATACATGCCATGGGGCGTAACCAGTGACGTTGTGGAGCCGGTAAAAATAAATCTAACAGAAACATCAGAATAAAAACGGCTGTCAGACTCAGTTCGGCATGCATATGGAGTATTGCAGTTATGTCCATCATTGCTATTTTTTAATTTTTAATTCTCAAATTTTAATTTAATAATTGACTTATGATTGGTTCTACACTGTTACTGATCAGATCGCTTATCCAGAATGGAGCCAATCCTAAACCTGCTACACAGGCGATGAGGCAGATAACGGCTACTCTTTCATCCCAAGTTGCGTCTGTGAGTTTCAGATGTTCGGGATTCAAAACTTTGCCGTAAAGGATTTTACCTACTACACGCAGGATATAAACTGCGGTAATGACGATACTTGTTGTTGCCACTAGTACATACGCGATGGAATGTATCATCATTTTGGAAAGAACCTACAAAGACCGTCATTTCAGCAACAAAACCACTTAGTCCTGGAAGTCCCAGATTAGCAAGACCGGCAATAACATAACCTACAGCCAGGAAAGGCATAATCTTCATCAAACCTCCCATTAATCGGACATCACGGGTGTGGGTACGTCCGTATATCATACCAATAAGGGCGAAGAACAAAGCGGTCATTAATCCGTGACTCAACATTTGGAGAATAGCACCCGTACAACTGGTGCGTGTCATCATCAGCAGGGCAAAGAGTACCAATCCGCAGTGGGATACGGATGAATAGGCATTGATATATTTTAAGTCGGTTTGTACCACAGCACTGAATGCACCGTAAACTACAGAAATAGTGGTCAATATCAGGAATACATCTCCCCACATGGCCGCACCTTCAGGCATCAGGTACATAGCAACACGGAAACATCCGTAACCTCCTAGTTTCATCAATACCCCAGCGTGAAGCATAGAAACAGCAGTCGGTGCGGAAGCGTGACCATCGGGACTCCATGTATGGAAAGGGAACAAAGCTCCTAAGACTCCGAACCCCAAGAAGATAAGCGGGAAGAAGATGCGTTGCATTTCATGAGGAATATGTAGTTTGGCGATTTCCAGCAAATTCATTGTTTCACCACCTGCACCATAGAAAATACTGAGAATTCCGATCAGTAGAAATGCAGAACCACCCATTAACATTAATGTAAGTTTCATGGCGGCGTATTCTTTACGTCCGCTTCCCCACACACCGATGAGCAGATACATTGGAATCAGGGCTACTTCATAAAACATGAACATGGTGAACAGGTCTGTTGAAACGAAGAATCCGAATACCCCTACACTCAATAGAGTGAACCACATGAAATATTCTTTTGTCAATGGTTGTAACTTCCACGATGCGAAAGTACCGGTGAATACAATAATGGAACTAAGTAGCAACATTGCTACTGATATACCGTCTACTCCTACTGAGTAGCATATATGGAGCGGTGCATACCAAACTGTGCTGGCTGTGAACAGCATCTCTCCTGTAGCACCGGCTTGGCGTAGTTCGATATAATCAATGGTGAGGTAAACGGATAATGCCAATAAAATGGAAGATCCGACAACCATCACTCTGCGAACTTGATTGATGCTGCGCGAAGCCCAAAGGCTCGCGAGCATCAACAAGGGAACTATAATGAAAAAACTTAGTATGTTCATCTTTTTAAATTAAAAATTAAAAAATGGCCATGCGGCGGATTTTTTATTATTCATTAAATTAATAGTATCAGCGTCAATATCAATGCACCTGCAAGGAACCAAATACTGTATTGCTGTACGTTTCCACTTTGCATGTCACGTATTTCATCGGCGGTAGCATGAGTACTCCACGCAGTGAAGTTAAAGAATTGATCGATAACGTGCCGGTCCCACCAAGCTATCGGAGTACTAATGCACCGGAAGATGATTTTCTTGGTTACGAATAACCATATCTCATCCATATAGAAACGATGGTAAGCGGCTGTGTGCAAACGTGGGAATGTGTGTGCCAGATAGTTGGCTACGGGTTGTTTCTTACCTGCATACATCCATGTAGCTAAAGCGATGGAGCTATAGCAATAATGATACTTGTAGCAGCTATCTGCATATCCAGATGAATGGTATAGGCTTCTCCGTTACTACTGATCAGATTGCCGAAAGGTATGAATCCGGCAACACAGGTGATAGCGGCTAAAAACATCAGCGGGAATGTCATGGTAAGTGGAGCCTCATGCGGAGTATGTGCACCTAGTCCGGATTCGTGGGAGTGTCCTTTCCATTCTCCATTCCAGAAAATACAATAATAAAGGCGGAACATATAAAATGCAGTCATGGCGGCAATGCCTGTCATTATCCATCCTATAACAGGACTGAATTGGAAGCAGGCGGTCAGAATTTCGTCTTTAGAGAAAAAACCTGAGAATGGCCAGATACCTGAGATAGCCAAACAAGCAATCAGGAATGTCCAGTGAGTGACGGGCATGTATTTATGAAGTCCCCCCATGCGCTCATCTCATTACTGTGTACGGCATGAATGATACATCCGGCTCCTAAGAACAACAATGCCTTGAACATGGCATGTGTGAACAGGTGGAACATGGATGCCATGTACCTAGTCCTCCTTCATGAGGATTCATGGAAGTACAAACGCCTAATGCGACAATCATAAATCCAATCTGAGATATAGTGGAGAAGGCGAGCACACGTTTGATATCGCTTTGTGCACACGCCACACTAGCGGCGTAGAATGCAGTGAACGCACCGATATAAGCTATCCAGTGCAGTACTTCGGGCGCATATCCTATAAACAACGGGAACATACGGGCTACCAGATATACACCGGCTACCACCATGGTAGCAGCATGGATTAATGCACTGACAGGAGTAGGGCCTTCCATAGCATCTGGTAACCAGATGTGCAATGGAAACATTGCACTTTTACCGGCACCACCGATAAACATTAGCCCCAAGGCCAGTGGTATCATACTTCCGGCAACTGCAAGTACCTGAAGTTGGGGTGTGAACGAGAATGTTTCGGCATAATAGCGTAAATCAAGATACCGATCAGAAAGCCTAAATCAGCAAAACGGGTAACAATAAATGCTTTTTTACTGGCGGCAATCGCTTCTTTCTTGGTGTAATAAAAGCCGATAAGTAAATAAGAAGAAACACCTACCAGTTCCCAAAAGACATACATCTGGAAAATATTGGTTGCTACTACGAGTCCCAACATGGACATGGTAAACAGGCTAAGAAATGCATAGTAACGTTGAAAGCCTTTTTCACCTTTCATATATCCGAATGAATAGATATGTACCATCAGACTGACGGTGGAAATAACGACTAGCATCATAACGGAAATAGGGTCAAGCATAATTCCCATGTCAATATGCAAGTTCGTTGTGAAAGGTAACCATTCGAAGTTATAAGGTGTGAGAGTAGGATAGACGCCTTCTGCCGTACGGCCTCCTGCAAAATAATTGAAGGCAGTGAGGTAGGAAAGCAACGCCACCCCTGCCAGTGAAACGGTGCCGATGGCCCCTGCCAGCCCGTTCTTCATACGCATACCTGCCAGCCCCAGTATCAGGAAACTGAGGAAAGGTAGGATAAGGATTAGTATTGTATGTTCCATAATTAGTTTTTCATTTCATTTAAGTTCTTCACTTGGATATTGCGTACATTGCGGTAGATATTGATAATGATAGCAATAGCTACTGCTGTTTCAGCCGCACTCACGCCGATAGCGAACAAGGCGAAAAAAAAGCCTTCCAGTTCTTCGGGAAAGAGGTATCGGTTGAATACGGCGAAGTTGATGTCTACCGAATTCAGTATCAGTTCTACACTGATGAGCATGGCCAATAAATTGCGGCGGGTGAAGAAACCATAGATTCCCGCAAACATCATAAAGGTGGAAACCACCAGATAATATTCCATGTGTACCATAAATTTTATCTTTTTCTAGCGATTAGGATTCCTCCTACGATGCAAGCGAGTAATAACACGCTGATTACTTCGAAAGGAAGAATATATTGATATTTTTCCATGCCCATCAGTGCATGACCGATAGTGCGTACATCCAGTTCACCATGCACAAAATGAGAGGGCAAGAATTCGTTTTTCAGCATGACGAACAGACAGATAGCCAGTCCTGCTATCGTAGAAATAGCTCCGGCCACCATCTTCCCATTTTTCAATCTCTCTGCTTTGTCTCCTTGTGAAGAGGTCAATAAGATACTAAATACATAAAGCACTGTTATACCACCGGCGTAAATCAGTAATTGTACAGCTCCCAAGAATGAGTAGTTGAGCTGGAAGTAAATACCTGCTGTACCAAATAAAACGAACAGCAGATAAGTTGCTGCACGCAAGATACGTGAGGTCGTGACTGCCAATACCGAACAGATAGCGATAAACAACGCCAGTACAATGAATACAATTAGTTGTAGTGTCATAATATCGTTTGTTTTTTATTTTTTGTTCAGGGTGAGAACTAGTTTGCTGCGGTCGAACACAGCATTCTCGAATTCTGTATCGAACCGAATGGCATCATGTGGACAAGCGTTCACACAAAGTTGACAGAACATACAGGCTCCCAGATCGTACTCATACTTTACCAATATTTTCTTTTTCTTGCCTGTTTCTTCGTTGGTCACAGATTCGCTGGTAATGGTGATTGTATCATTGGGGCAAGCCATTTGGCAAAGTCCGCAAGCAATACATTTGTTATTACCATTCTCATCAACCGGCATGATAAGCCGTCCTCGGAAACGGGGCGATATTTTTAATGTGGCACGGTTTTCGGGATATTGTTCAGTGACTTTAGGAGTGAAAAACTCTCGTCCTGTCACTTTCATACCGGTAAGTAATGTACCGATGCCATGAAGTAGTCCTTTTATATAGGAATGTTTTTCTTCTTTCATCAGAAATGTAATTTAAATACAACAATAATTACCATCAACAGCAGGTTGCACAAACCTATTGGGACCAAGTATTTCCATTCCAGTGTTAGAATTTGGTCAATACGCAGACGGGGAAATGTCCATTTGATCCACATTAATAACCATACTACAAAGAATGACTTGCCAAAGAACCAAATAAATCCGGGAATATAATCCATAATGGCATTGAATCCGTCTAGTCCAGGAATATGTAGCGGCATCCATCCTCCTAGAAAGATGGTTGTGGCTACTGCGGCGATGATAAACAAGTTTACAAATTCTGCCACATAGAACAAGCCGAAGTGCATACCGGAATATTCGGTATGATATCCGGCGGTCAGTTCACTTTCCGCTTCAGGCAAGTCAAACGGTCCGCGGTTGACTTCTGCATTTCCGGCTATCAGATAAATGATAAAAGCGATCAATGCAGGTATATGTCCTTTAAAAAGGAACCAGCCGTCAACTTGGCGTTCTACAATTTCGCTTAGTTGCATGGTATCTGTTAAGATTACAATAGTAAGGATGCTTAATCCTACAGATAATTCATAACTAATCATTTGAGCGCCACTTCTCATGGCTCCGATTAATGAATATTTGTTATTGGAACTCCAACCTGCCAGCAAAATACCTACTACGCCGATACTGGATGCTGCCAATAAGAAGAAAATACCTACATTGAAATCAAGGACCTCCATGCCCTTGTTGATGGGTAGGCAACTGAAAGCCATGATAGAGGCGAGGATAACAATGTAAGGTGCCAAATTGTACAGGAACTTGTCAGCATGTCGGATGGTGATAATTTCCTTAATCAACATCTTGAATACATCGGCAAATACCTGTATGGTACCTTGGGGACCTACACGCATTGGACCCAAGCGGCATTGGAAAGCGGCGCACACTTTACGTTCCATGAAAATCATAATGATAGCAATAACTGCGTATGCCAACATGATACATACGCCAATTACTATACATTCTATGAGCACTGCCAGTTCTTCAGGCATAAATGACGTGAGCAGTGAGTGTACCCATTGGGTGACTATATTAAAATCGAACATAATTTAATAATGTGTCAATTTGCTAATTTGCCAATAGGCAAACTTGTAATTATTTAATTTGTTAATTCTCAGTCTGATAAATAATGCATTCTTCAAGTAGTATATTGAAGAATTGGCACATTATTATCGGTCAATATCCGGTACTACATAATCCACCGTTCCACCAATAGCAATTAAGTCGGCAATTTTTGCATTGCGGCACATAGTTTCCATTGCTGATACTAAAGGTAAACCGGTAGCGCGGAATTTCATGCGGTGAGGAAATTTGTCTCCATGACTTTCCAGATAAACCCCGAATTCTCCGCGAGAACCTTCCACGGCGGCATAATAATTTCCTTCGGGCACGCGTATAATCGGTTTCATCTTTTCCTGATAGTTCCCTTCAGGAATATTGTCTATCAGTTGCTCGATGATGTTCATACTTTCCAGTATTTCTTCCATACGGACCATGTAACGTGCAAAACAGTCGCCTTCGGTGTGGACAATTTCTCTAAAATCTATCTTGCCATACATCGCATAGGGATGACGCTTGCGGACATCGCATGCCCAACCGCTGGCACGTCCTGTACCTCCTGTTGCTCCGAAAGAGATAGCGTCTTCCCGTGAAAGAACTCCCACACCTTTCAAACGTTCTTGGGCAATGACATTTCCAGTGAATACTTCATGGTATTCTTTTAGCATCGGACGCAGATAAGCAATGAATTCTTTTACTTTCTGTACAAAATCCGGAGCGATATCAGCTTGTACTCCTCCAATGGTGTTATAGTTCTGTATCAGACGTCCTCCGGTAGTTGCTTCGAAGATATCCAGTATCTTTTCACGATCACGGAATCCATAGAAGAATGCGGTCAAGGCACCCATATCCATACAGAGACAGGAGAAGAAAAGCAAGTGAGAGTCTATACGTTGCAATTCGTCCATAATGGTACGGATGTATTGTACCCGTTCGCTTACTTCTACGCCCATTGCCTGTTCAATGCACATACAAAGAGCATGGCGGTTCTGGTGCGCACCTAAATAATCCAAACGGTCGGTCAGGGCCAAGGTCTGGGATAGGTAAGACTTTCGCACATCTTTTCGATACCTCGATGTATGTATCCGCAGTGTACATCCAGTTTCTTGATAATTTCGCCTTCCAGTGAAACGCGAAAACGAAGTACACCGTGGGTTGCCGGATGTTGAGGACCTATGTTAATGATATATTCGTCCTCATCAAAAATGGTTTCTCGTTTTTCTATTACACTGCCATCATGTTGCACCTCTATATATTGTGTTGTATCTACAGCCTCCTCATTGGTCATACGGAGTGGGTTGAGGTTTTCATCGTAGTCCTTACGCAATGGATAGCCTACCCAGTCATCACGCAGGAACAAACGGCGCATATCAGGATGTCCTATAAAGCGGATACCATAATAGTCGTATACTTCGCGTTCATTGAATTCAGCACCTTTCCAAATATCACTTACACTAGGAAGCTCCGGTTTTTCTCGGTTGGTTGTGCGAGTGCTGACCACTATGTTTTCTCTTGTCTTCGTATCTTCCAGATGATAGACTACACCTAGTCCTTCTTCGCCCCAGTCCATTCCGGTAAGGCTGCGTAGAAAATCCATATGTTTACCCTGCCGCAATTTCAGCATTTCTTCATGTAGCTTTTCGGCAGGTATTTCTATTTTTTCACTCATGCTTGTTCGGGATTTTGTGGTTCATTTTCTTTGCGGTTCACTCCGCCAAAGAATTTTTCCAGTTTTACTTTACGTTGCAATTGTATCATGCCGTATAACAAGCTTCAGGCCGTGGCGGACATCCGGGAATATATACGTCAACGGGAAGAATTTTATCTACTCCGTTCAATACGTGATATGATTTTTTAAAAGGACCGCCGCTAATGGCGCATCCGCCTACTGCAATAACGTATTTAGGATCCGCCATCTGGTCATACAAACGTTTTAGTACCGGAGCCATCTTGTGTGTGATAGTTCCTGCTACCATGATCATATCTGCCTGGCGCGGACTGGCACGGGCTACTTCAAACCCGAAGCGGGCGAAATCATACCGGGCAGCCCCCACTGCCATAAACTCAATTCCACAACAACTGGTTGCAAATGTAAGCGGCCACAACGAATTGCTGCGTCCCCAGTTGATGAGGTCGTCCAAACAGCCCACCAATACTTTTGTACCGCTTTCATTGAGCTGCTTGACCATGTTTTCCAAATACTCATTGTTTTTGAAGTCTTCATAAGGAATAGACTTTATGGTTGGTTTCTTTACTTCCATTCCAACGCTCCTTTCTTCCAGGCATACGCCAGACCTAAAACTAATATAACTAAAAAGAAAAGGATGCTAAACAGACCGTACACTCCTAGGTCTTGTACCACTACAGCCCAAGGGAATAAAAATACTGTTTCCACATCGAACATCAGGAAGAGGATAGCAAATAGATAGTAACCTACTTTGAATTGCATCCACGACCGTCCCCGTGTAGGAATACCACATTCGTAGGCTTCTCCCTTTTGTGAGTTGTATGAACGGGGAGAAATGGCACGGGCAATCCCCAATGCTACGGCAACTAATGCGATTGCCGTCAAGATAACGACAACTAATAATGTAAAATACATATCTAAACTTTTTTTGATTAAACAAACGGATAGAAAAATAGTCCTTATAAGACGTTTGTTATAAGGATTTCTACTCAGCGAAATGCTGAAAAAAAATTAAAAATTAAATGATGATCCGCCGGAGTGCATAGATATAATAATCTACGGCATCAGTGTAAAGCGAATGAAAGGTGTGGCAAACTATATGGTTTGTTTGTAGCTCTTGCTTTTTAAGTTCGCTCAATGCTGTTAAAATGCGGACTATACATTTGAACTTTGATGTGGAAGGGTTGTCAAGTGATATGGCTATTTGTGGCATATCTGCAAAATTGTTGGTAAACAGGAAATCCACTGTTCTTTTGCAAGGGTCTTGTTGTTGCTGGTAACAAGATGTCTGTGGGTGTAGATCTGTCGGTTCAACCGTATAATGATCCTGATCTACTGTTATCGTAAACAGTAGAAATAATAGGATATATACAACGTATCTCAACATATTATTCATCTTGTTACCCTTTTAATGAGGGTGCAAAGATAGCCAATTATTTGAAGCTTCATTGAGATTTTTTGAATTATTTATGTATAAAAATGGTTATAGGAAGTGAATGTCAGTGCTTTTTCCAAAAACTCGGCATAAAGAGCAGAAGTACGGTAAATAACTCCAAACGCCCTATTAGCATCAGTATTGCGCTTGTCCATTTTGCTGCATCCGGCAATCCGCTCCATGAATAGGACGGACCGCATTTTCCAATACCTGGGCCTACATTGCCCAAACTGGAAATGACTACGCTGTAAGCTTCTTCAAATCCTACTCCAAACAGCATAAGAACCAGCCATCCAATAAAAATAATTGCCATATATAGAAAAATGAATGCAAGTACTGCTGACTTGGTTGTTGATGAAACAACTTGGTGGTTGATACGTACAGGAAGTATAGCATTGGGATGAATGATATGTTTGAATTCATTTTTAGAAATACGGCTCATAATGGCTATACGTATACATTTTATTCCTCCTGTAGTGGATCCGGCACAAGCTCCGAACAACATGATGATGCACATTAATGTCCAAAGTACAGGTACCCAGGTCATATAATCTGCAGAAATGAATCCGGTAGTGGTTTGTAAGGAAACAACCTGAAATATGGCTTTACGGAAAGATTCCTCAATACTGAACGGACTGGTGAAAATAAGAGTGACGGTAGTGAAAAGTGTAAAAAATCCCACTGTTCCCAAATACCAGTGGAGTTCTGTGTTTTGGAATAAGCGTTTAAAATTTCCTTTTAAGAATAATAAATATAACAAGGTGAAATTAATGCCCGACAAGAACATGAACAAGGTAATAACATATTCTATATAAGGAGAATTAAAGAATGCAATACTGTTTTGTTTGGTTGAATACCCTCCTGTGGCGGCAGTGGTCAGAGAATGACATACACTGTCGAAAAAGTCCATACCTCCGGCAATCAACAGAATAATCTCGGCAATGGTCAGTCCTAGATAGATAGTCCAGATCCATTTGGCTGTAACACCAATACGCGGATGTACTTTATCATGGGTGGGGCCGGTGGCTTCAGCAGCAAATAATTGTACACTGCCCACTCCGAAGATCGGTAATACGGCAATAGTGAAAAATACAATTCCTAATCCGCCGATCCATTGTGTCATACTTCGCCAGAACAAAAGCCCGTGTGGCAATGACTCTATATTGTTCAAAATACTTGCTCCCGTAGTGGTGAACCCCGACATGGTTTCAAAGAAAGCGTCCGTTATACAGGGAATATATCCGCTCAGATAGAATGGAAGCATACCGAATAAAGAAAAAAAGACCCATGCGAAAGTTACAATAACATATCCGTCACGGCGACTGATCTTCTTTTCTGCATTTTTGCCGGTCAGAGAGGCTATGATGCCTGCCCCTACTGTAATTGCTGTAGAAGTTAGGAAAGCGGAAAGATCCGATTCATTATAATAAACAGCAAGAAAGGAGCATAGAATAAGGAAGCCTGCTTCTATGAAGAATAGAGAACCCATAATCCGGGCTATCATTTTTGTGTTTATCATCAATTGAAGAATTTTTCTATTTTCTTAATCATCATCCCTAAACAGAATACCACAACATGGTCATTGGCTGAATAACAGTATTACCTGTTACCAATATACCTTCGCCATTGCGGATGAGTCCGCCGATGGTTGCCCCTTTGGGTAATCCGGCGTCTTTGACAGCGCATTTGGTAATACGGGAACCATTTTTGACTGTGAATTCAGCCACATCAGCATTAGCGAAGGTCAGACATTTTACATTAGAAACATCGGCGTCCAGCATCATTTGGTAAATATGGCTGGCGGCAATCATCTTTTTATTGATAACCGTACCGATATCCAAGCTTTCTGCCATACTGATATAATCAATATTTTCTACTTCCGCCACAGTCTTGGTTACTCCCATGCGTTTAGCGGCAAGGCAGGCCAGAATATTGGTCTCAGAATTGTCTGTCAAAGCGACAAAAGCCTCGGTATTCCTTAATCCTTCTTCCATGAGTAAATCCATATCCCGCCCATCTCCGTTGATAATCATTACTTTTTCGTCCACAGCTTCAGTAAGTCGGTTGCATCTGTTGATGTCATTCTCAATAATCTTGACCTGCATATAATCTGGTACGTATTGTGTGGTGCGTACAGCGATTCGGCTGCCGCCCATAATCATTACATTGCGTACATCGGGATAAGTTTCTTTTCCTGCGATTTTACGGATATAAGGAATGTATTTCTTTGTTGTGGTGAAATAAACAATATCATGCAATTTGATAGCATCGTCTCCACGGGGGATGATTGTTTCATTTCCCCGCTTAATAGCTACAATATGGAATGGAATATTACGTCCTCCCAGTTCATGAAGGGGAACGTTCAGAATTTCTGCCGTTTCTCGCATTTTGGTACCTATCAGGACTAGTGCACCGCCGCAAAACTCCCACCACTGACGTATCCAGCTCATTTTGATGGCATCTACTATATCTTTAGCAGCCAGCATTTCCGGATAAATCAGTGAGTGTACTCCTAGTTGGGAAAAGAATTCTTTATGTTTAGGAAGTAGATATTCGTAATTGTCAATCCGGGCTACAGTCTTTTTAGCTCCCATATTAGTAGCCAACATGCAGGCCGTCATATTGCGGCTTTCTTCTGGCATGACCCCGATAAATAAATCTGCACCTGCCACTCCTGCATTTTTAAGGCCGGAAATGGAAGTGGGGGATGCATTGACAGTCATTAAGTCGAAGTTGGAATCAAGTTTGCTCAACTTTTCTTCGTTTTCATCCATCAAAATGATGTCTTGCTTTTCATCCGATAATAATTTCGCCAAATGGGTGCCTACTGCTCCTGCTCCTGCAATAATGATTTTCATTGTTCGTCTCTCTTAGAATGATATCAAAATTTTGTAAATACCTTCTTCGTCCATGCCGCAAATATGATATAGTTCTTTTACTGAACCATGCTGGACAAATAGATCCGGTAATCCGACACGTTTTACTTGTGGATTGTACTCATTATCTGCCATAAATTCCAGTATGGCACTGCCCATTCCACCTTTTAGCACACCATCTTCAATAGTGACCACTTGCTTGAATCTCTTGCCTATTTCGTGTAACATACTTTCATCTAACGGCTTCAAGAAACGCAAATCATAATGGGCAATGCTTTTTCCTGTTTCCTGTTCGGCATGTGTGATAGCCTTTTCTGCTTGAACACCAATGGGACCCAGTGTAATGACCGCTATGTCTTTTCCTTCTTTTAATTTTCTTCCTTTTCCTATCTCAATCTCTTGCATTGGGCATTTCCAGTCTACCAATGACCCTCTTCCGCGTGGATAACGGATGACAAAAGGACCTTTATTGGGTAACTGGGCGGTATACATCAAACAACGTAGTTCATGTTCGTTGTAAGGGGAGCTACAATGAGATTGGGTATCGGTCTCATATAAGCCAGATCGAATGCTCCGTGATGAGTAGGACCGTCTTCCCCTACTAATCCAGCGCGGTCTAGGCATAATACTACATTGAGTTTTTGTATCGCTATATCGTGAATCACATTGTCATAGGCACGTTGCATGAAGGACGAATAGATATTGCAGAAAGGTAATAGGCCATCTTTTGCCATTCCTCCTGAAAAAGTAACGGCATGTCCTTCGGCAATTCCCACATCAAAACCTCTTTCGGGCATGGCTTTCATTAATATGTTCATGGAGCATCCTGAAGGCATTGCGGGAGTAACTCCTACGATTTTATCGTTTGTTTGGGCTAGTTCCAATAGGGTATTTCCAAAAACATCCTGAAACAAAGGGGGCATTCCTTTGGTATCGACAACGATACGCTCTCCGGTTTCTTTGTCGAATATGCCTGGAGCATGCCAGATGGTGGCAGCTTTTTCTGCCGGACCGAAACCTTTTCCTTTGGTGGTATGTATATGGAGTAGTTTAGGTCCTTGCATATCTTTAATCTCTTTTAATACACGTGCCAAATTGTTGACATCGTGTCCATCAATAGGTCCGAAATAACGGATATTCATGCCTTCAAATACATTTTGCTGTTGTACCAGCATGGATTTCAGGCTGTTGTTAAATCGTATCAGGCTTTTCCGGCGTTCTTCATTCAGGATACCCCATCGATGGAACATTTGTGATATTTTATAGCGTATCCGGTTGTATCCTTCAGACATTTGCAGGTTCAACAGATATTGTTTCATACCTCCTACACTACGGTCTATAGCCATATTGTTGTCATTCAGGATAATCAGCAGGTTATTAGGAGTTGACGAGGCATTGTTCAGTCCTTCGAAAGCTAGTCCGCCACTCATGGAACCGTCACCAATTACGGCAACGACATGCCGGTTGTTCTCTCCGTGTTTTTTGGCTGCTACAGCCATACCCAAAGCTGCGGAAATAGAATTTGACGCATGCCCGCAAGTAAATGTGTCATATTCACTTTCGGATGGAGAAGGGAAAGGACGTATGCCATTTAGTTTACGGTTGGTGCAGAACGCATCCCGGCGTCCGGTTAAAATTTTATGCCCGTAAGCTTGATGCCCTACATCCCATACAATGCGGTCATAGGGCGTGTTGAATACATAATGTAAGGCGACGGTCAGTTCTATTACGCCCAAACTGGAACCGAAATGCCCCGGATTACATGAGAGCTCATCTATAATCTTTTGCCTTAGCTCTTTACACACTTCGGGCAGTTTGTCTGCGCTTAAATGACGCAAATCGTCCGGAGTATCTATGCTTTGCAGCAAGTTATATAAATTATCCTGTTCCATTCTTATGATATGATAAATATCGTGCAAAAATAGCATAAATATGTGTATTATGATTACATTTGCCCTTAAATTTTAAAAGCTTTTCTTATCGTATGAATTTCAGAACGCAAGTAGAATTACCTAAAAGGGAAGCAGAAATCCGACATTCGGATCGAATCATGCTATTTGGTTCTTGTTTTGCGGAAAACATCGGAAATTTGTTGTTAACAAATAAGTTCCGTTGTGATGTAAATCCTTTTGGAATTCTCTATAATCCTTTATCTGTTGTGGAAGCTCTTTGGCAAATTCTATCCCATCAAACATATATGGAAGAGGATTTGTTCTATGCCGGAGGCTGTTGGCACAGTTGGATGCATCATAGTGTTTTTTCAGCCTCTACGGCAGCATCTTGTTTATCTTCTATCAATACTCGGCTGGCACAGGCTTCAGCCGGACTTCCTCAGCTTGATTGGCTGGTTATTACTTGGGGGACTGCTTTTGCTTATTGGCTGAAAGAAAGGACCATGGTGGTAGGAAATTGCCATAAACAGCCCGACAGCCTTTTTACCCGACAACTTCTTACAGTAGAGGAAATTGTCACTGAATGGGAATGTGTGTTGGTGGAATTGAGAAAAGTAAATCCGTCCTTGAAGATACTTTTCACTGTCAGCCCCATACGGCATAGCAAAGATGGTATGCATGGTAATCAGATAAGTAAGTCCACTTTGCTCCTCGCAGCGGATGAATTGTGCCGCCGCTGGTCTGATTGTTACTATTTCCCTTCTTATGAAATCATGATGGATGAACTTCGTGATTATCGTTTTTATGCAGATGACATGTTGCATCCCTCTCCTGTAGCTGTATCTTATCTATGGGAATGTTTTACAGAATGTTATTTTAGTAAAGAAACGGATAGAATAATGAAAGAGTGGGAGGATATCCGGAAGGCTTTAGCTCACAAACCGTTTAATGCCCAATCTGAAACATATCGTAAATTTTTAACTCAAATAGTGTTAAAGATAGAGCGACTTAAAGAAAAGTTCCCGTATTTTGACCTTCAAAAAGAATTAGAACAATGTCAAGCTCGATTGAAAATATAGAAAAAGTTCTGGGAGCAAAGCGGTTTGGAAACCGTAGTGCACAGATTGATTGGATTTTAACTGATAGCCGTTCATTGTGTTTTCCGGAAGAAACATTATTTTTTGCTTTAAAAACCAAACGGAATGACGGGCATAAATATCTTTCGGAATTGTATGAACGTGGAGTCCGTAACTTTGTAGTGGGTGAATTGCCGGCTGATATGCAATCTTTTCAAGATGCGAATTTCCTGCAGTTGACCAATCCTCTGAAAGGATTACAGAAATTGGCGGAAAAACATCGGGAGCAGTTTCAGATTCCGGTTATAGGAATTACGGGAAGTAATGGAAAAACCATTGTGAAGGAATGGTTATATCAATTGCTTAGTCCAGATCGTGTGGTAACCCGTTCGCCACGTAGCTATAACTCACAGATAGGTGTGCCACTTTCGGTGTGGTTGATGAATGAGCACACTGAGTTGGCTATTTTTGAAGCGGGTATTTCCGAAATGGGTGAAATGGAGGCGTTGCAGACTATCATTAAACCTACTGTGGGTATTTTGACTAATATTGGTGGTGCGCATCAAGAGAATTTTTTCTCTTTACAGGATAAATGTATGGAGAAACTTACTTTGTTCAAAGACTGTGACGTTATTGTTTATGATGGCGATAACGAATTGATAAGTTCGTGTGTGGCAAAATCTCTTTTTGCCTCGCGTGAGATTGCTTGGTCGAAAAAGGACAATGAACGTCCGTTGTTTATTGAGTCCATTCAAAAAGGAGAACATGCTACCACTATTAAATACCGTTATCTGGGGATGCCGAATGAATTTAGTATTCCTTTTATAGATGACGCTTCTATTGAGAATTCGTTGCATTGTCTGGCTGTGGCTTTGTATATGATGGTTCCCCCTGAACAAATAACCGAGCGCATGGCGCGTTTGGAACAGATTGCTATGCGTCTGGAGGTAAAAGAAGGCAAGAATGGCTGTGTGTTGATCAATGATAGTTATAATTCAGATTTGGCTTCTTTGGATATTGCTCTTGACTTTATGTCGCGTCGTTCTGATGATAAAGGGAAAAAACGGACACTTATCCTCTCGGATATGCTTGAAACAGGACAGAGCAGCAAACTACTTTATCGTCAGGTTGCCGAATTGGTACATAGCCGGGGAGTAGAGAAGATTGTCGGGGTAGGAGAGGAAATTCGGACTGCTGCTGCCCGTTTTGAGATAGAAAAGTATTTTTTTCGTACTACAGAAGAATTATTGGAATCGGATTTGCTGGCCGGGCTGCGTAATGAGGTGATTTTGGTAAAAGGTTCGCGTGCTTTTCATTTTGACCGGATTTCAGATCGTTTGGAACTGAAAGTGCATGAAACCATTTTGGAGATCAATTTGAATGCTTTGGTTGATAACTTGAATTATTATCGCAGCAAACTGAAACCGGAAACAAAAATGGTATGTATGGTGAAGGCTTCTGCATACGGTGCCGGTTCATACGAGATAGCTAAAACACTGCAAGATCACCGTGTGGATTACTTGGCGGTAGCTGTGGCTGATGAAGGTTCGGATTTGCGGAAAGCGGGAATCACCTGTTCCATTATGATTATGAATCCTGAGTTGACAGCATTCAAGACCATGTTTGATTATAAATTGGAACCCGAGGTTTACAGTTTTCATTTATTGAATGAACTGATTAAAGCTGCTGAGAAAGAAGGCGTAACGAATTTCCCCATTCATATTAAATTGGATACGGGGATGCACCGTTTGGGTTTTGCACCCGAAGAGATTCCAGAACTGATAGACCGTCTGAAGAAGCAGACAGCTGTTATTCCACGTTCTGTATTCTCTCATTTGGTAGGCAGTGACGGGGCTCAGTTTGATTCGTTTACGCGCAGACAGATAGAAATGTTTGAAGCTGCTTCTGAATGTTTGCAGGAGGCTTTTCAGCATAAGATATTGCGTCATATCTGTAATACAGCCGGGATAGAACGCTATCCGGGTGCTCAGTTCGATATGGTGCGTTTGGGAATCGGTCTTTATGGAATTGATCCGTTTACCAATCAGATTATCAATAATGTAAGTACATTAAAAACCACTATTCTTCAGATTCATGAGGTTCCTAAGGAAGAAACAGTGGGGTATAGTCGTAAAGGACATTTGGAAAGGGATTCCCGTATTGCCGCTATTCCTATCGGCTATGCCGACGGACTGAACCGACGTTTGGGAAATGGACATGCCTATTGTTTGGTGAATGGGCAGAAAGCGTCATACGTGGGTAATATCTGTATGGATGTGTGCATGATTGATGTGACGGATATTGATTGTAAGGAAGGGGATAAAGCTATCATCTTCGGAGATGATTTACCGGTCACTGTTCTGTCAGAGATTCTGGAAACTATTCCATACGAGATCTTGACCAGTGTGTCTAATAGGGTAAAACGAGTTTATTACCAGAATTAACGAAAAAAAAGAACGAAAGAAAAAGACATGAAAAGGATGAACATACGTTACTTTTGCGTATCTTTAGGAAGTTACTAAAAATAGATAGCTATGAAACGTATATTCTTCCTTTTGTTATGTTTTTGTTTCTCGGTGTTGTCATTTGCCCAGAGAACGAATGAGGCTAAGCAGTTGACCAAACAGGACTCTTTGCGTTTGCAGCAACTATTGAGCGGTCAAGTCGAAATTGTGATAGATGATGAAACACAGAAAGAAATTGACAGATTGTTCAATCCTGAAAAGTGGAAAATGAAATCAACTCCCTTCCCTAAAAAAACATGAAGTTTGAAACGGAACTTCCTCGTTATTATATCTCTCAAGTGGATACAATAGATGGTAGAGGGTATATCAGACTATTGCCGTACGGACCGTTTGAAACTCCGGAAGAGGAACAAATTTATGTAGAGATTCCTATCAACAAAGAGTTGCTGGCAGGCTATGATCCTCGTTTGGAACCTGCGCCGGCAGGCAAATTTACTCCTAGTGCTTTGATGGTGGGGCGGGTATCAGCGCTACGTTTGATGCCGATAAGCTGCTAGGAATCATTTTCAGTAAGAAAATGCGTGCAAAAGCCCGTAATGCCAAAGAGGCTGATGCTTGGAAGAGTTATTGAACTATTGAGTAAAGAAACGAATGCCGGATATATGTGGAATACACCGGAATTTTGTGAATTTCATGTTGAAAAAACAGGAGCCACGTTTGGATAGTGCCAGACGTGGCTTGTGATTAGATCTTGTTGAATTTGATTTATTCAACTGCTGATTTTATTTTATATTATTTATACTTACCTTTTTCCAAATGAAATTGTCAATCATTTCTTTGTCGCATTTCCCGTTTTTAGCTTTAATGTTCAGGTTTTCGAATGTAAAGTTAGTAAGTTGATATTGATCAGACTTTTCTACACTGAAGAAATTATCGCATTTAAAATCAATGTTTCTCATTGTCACATGGTTTGAGTAAGAAATGGGAATGTCTTTTCGATCTTTCAGGTCAAAGAATTGCGTCCAAGGTTTGATATACAGAAAATGATCTGCATCTCCGGTGATATCTTCTACCAGAATATATTCATATTGTTGAGGTGTGTCCGGCCGCATCTTTAACCATAACAAACGATTGGCATTGGTGATGTGAATGCGTCGCAAGATAATATTGCGATTGTGGATGGATTCGCTTCCACAAGTGAGGGCGCCGTGGCAGAAACCGTATGTACAATCTTCTATGATGATGTTGGAATTTCCTCCATTATTCGGGTCTTGGTCTGCCCAAGGGCCTTTGCCGCCTTTTAAAGCTATGGCGTCATCATTGACAGACATATAGCAGTTCTTTACCAGTACATTGCTGCATACATCAATATCAATGGCATCCGTACTTGGAGCCTTTACCGGTCTCTCCGGTGAGAAAATATAGAGGTTCAATATTTTTATGTGATTACATTTATAAAGATGGGTAGTCCAAAAGGGAGAGTTAATGAGGCGTACTCCTGAGAGTTGGACGTTATTGCTATGGGAAATATGAACCAGCCGGGGACGTAATTCATCCATATTGGTACATTGGGGATTGACTTTTCGACGAAGCCAAAATGATTTCCAATATCTTAATCCGTTACCATCAATAGTTCCTTTTCCAGATAACGTAAAGCCATCCACTTTGTCGGCATTGACCAACGCCGCGAAATATTTCAAGCTTTGCCCTTCCATGCGGGTGTCTATGATGGGGAAGTTGCTGATATCATCACTTCCTTCAACACAGCTCCTTCCTCCAGATGCAGGTGTGTTTTGGGTTTGAAGAACAGCGCTCCGCTTAAATAGGTTCCTTTGGGAATAACGATAACTCCGCCACCATTTTGTGCGGCAGCATCGATGGCAGATTGTATTTTCTCTGTTTGTAACAGGGTACTGTCATTGATGACGCCGTAATCTGTCAGAATGTATTTTTTACCTAATGTGTTTATATCTACTATCTTACTGTCCTTAAACCAATCGGATACAGGTGTGCCGTCCGGAAATTTTTCTTGTGCCAAAGACGGAAGGCATAGAAAGACGGCACATACAAAAGTTATTAATTTCATGATTCTGCTATTAAATTAATCACTATTCACTTGTTTATTGTCGGAAATCAAACATCAAATTAAGGTGTAGTCCTTCATCCCCCGATTTGATACGGATATTACCCGGCTGGCTGTTCGGCCCTTGTTGCTCGATTGGTTTAAAGGAGCAAATAGCTGGGATGTCCAGCAGGAAGGATATATCCCCTTCAGGGAATTTGGGCATGGTGTCTTTTACGCGTCCTTTCGGTTCTTCGGGAGTGAACACATGGAAGAAGATACCGTCATTCCGGGAATAAATGGTGAACGGTGTTGTGTCACTTTCCAAAGTGGCCCAATACATATTGGCATGATATCCTTTAAATTCCGGATAAACCAGATTTTCAAAACTTTCTCCGGTAATGGTATTGTTATACTCTTTGTGCCATACTCCATAATTCGTTCCCGGAATCCGGTTTTTCCAGACACGGTATGGACCGCGGCCCATCCATTTCATGCCGGAGCAATTCTTTTCAGGATAAGAGAAAGTCAGACCGAGATTGAATACTTTGGAGTCCATGAAAGCATCATCAAATCCACCTCCGCCGGAAGCCCGGTTCAGCAGAATGGCATCCATATAGAGTAGTCCTTTGTCCGTAAGACGCCATACGATGGAGTCGGCGGCACCTTTGTATTTGGCACAGTAAACAGCCCCCTCGTTGCTGTTGCGGACATAGCTCAATGTTGGTTCGTAGCGCATTTTCATGCCCACTGCCACAGGGCCGTCTTTGAATGGAACTTCTGTTCCTCCTGATGTGATACGGCTGATCATGCCGGTAGCCGGGTTAAAAGTGACGGTTACACGGTCGCTTTTCAGTTCGATGGTGGTAGCGGTTTGAGTGGCGGTTGCCGGCTGTACCGTTTCCAGGGTCATCGGAGTCTGTGCCATTTTATGATCAAAGTATTGTTTTGCCAGTCGGATAGGATAGGTCCAGTTACAGATACTTTTCCCCTCTTTGTCAAAAGCCTCTAACTCCAGTACATCACCTTCCCGGAAAGAAGCAGGAAGAGTGAAGCGGGCTTTTCCAGTTTCACCCGGTGTGATGGCAGGCAGTTGTACATGGCCTTCTGCGATAACTTTACCGCTTTCCATTGCATCTTTCAAAGGTGTTTCGCAAGTACGTATTTTGTAAGTCATGCGACATTTGTCCAAGTTAGTATAAGTATATTCATTAGTAACCAGGAAGCTGCCGTCAAAGTGGTCAGTAATCAGCAGCGGTTTTAACTGGATGGGCGACCATTGTGCGCGGATAGCATAGTAACTTCCTTCTTTTTCTCTACGCGGACCTACTACCCCGTCAGGAGCATTGGATTTATCTGAATCCAATATGCCTCCTTTATCAGAACGTTTGGGAGCTTCGTCACAGAATACCCAGATAAAGCCTCCGGCAAACATGGGGTTCGTGCACCAACGATCCCAAAAGTCACGTAGTCCGGCACCACCTCCCTGATCATACATGGCATGCATGAATTCGGTAGGCATAAATACTTTATAGCCGTTGGTAAAACGTGCCACTCCGGTCAGATAAGTGGGATAATGGTGGGTGTCAGATCATTGAAATCGGCCCAAGGATGTACCATGTGGCGTTTCTGTAATTTATCGTATTTGGCGAATAAAGGATCAAGATTATAATTCCATCCTCCTTCGTTGCCATTACTCCAAATAATGATGGAAGGATGATTCACATCGCGTTCTATCATTTCTTTGACTAATTTAGGACCAACTTTTGAATCGTATCCGTTTTGCCATCCTGCCAGTTCATCCATATAGACAATTCCTAATGAATCACACATATCCAGGAAATGTTCATCAGGCGGATAATGTGAACGGACTGCATTCATATTCATCTCTTTTACCAGCAAGGCATCCTGACGGCTCATAGCTGCACTGGTAGCACGACCTCCATCTACGGAAAAAGAATGGCGGTTGACACCTTTCACCACGAGTTTGGTGCCATTCAGATAAACTCCGTCTTGTGGAAAGAATTCAATGGTGCGGAAACCTATCCGCGTTTCACGGCTTTGCACCGTTTTCCCTTCGGGGTCTTTCAGTTCCAATCTGGCTACGTACAGATTGGGGTCCTCTGTAGACCAAGGTTGGATGTTCATCCAGTTCCCTTCCACCAACTGTTCCTTGTTCGAATCCTTAATCTGATGAGAAATGCTAGATTTGTTTTCTTGAGTGTATATGTCTTTTCCATCCTTTAATGAACGGACGGAAACAGACAATTCATATCCTTTGGCATCTCCTTCCATTTCTATTGCCGCTTGCAATTTTCCATGCTGATCGGCGTTCAGAATAAAATGTCGCATGTGGACTGCCGGGACAACTTCCAGCCATACAGGTCTGTAAATACCACCATACAGCCACCAGTCGGCTTTACGTTCGGCTGCATTGATGGATTTGTTGGCTGATTCTTTAGCTATCTTTACTTCAAGCAGGTTCTTTTTGCCGGGCTTCAATAAATCGGTGATATCATAACTGAAGCGGTAGAATCCTCCCTGATGCATCTCGCCTGCGGGTTTTCCATTGATGAAAACTTCCGTGTCGGTCATCACTCCGTCAAAGAATATTTTTATCCGCTCACCGGAAGTTGTTGCCGGGGATTCAAATTTATATCGATAAATGCCCGTTTCGTCGCTTGGCCTTTCACCTTTTATAGTGTACCAACGACCGTAAGTATATTCTCCGAATCCTTGCAGTTCCCAGTTGCAGGGTACTTCGATCTTTTTCCATTTTCCACTGTTTTGTCCTCCCGAACAAAAGAACTCCCAAGTCCTGGTGTCGTCAATACCGGTTCCCGATAAATAGATACGTTCGGGGTGCGGAGCTTGTGCCTGCACAGTTGGTCCACTCCACAGGGCAGCTATTACTAAAGCTGTCAGTTTGGTCCATTTGTTTTTCATAATACCATTGAATACTGTTTTCATGATACAAAAATAAGGCGGGATAACCCGCCTTACAATGGAAAATCATACATTATGATGAAAAATGATACAGTTATAGGGAATTAATATGCCGATAGAATTATTTTATTTCTATTCTCATGGGAGATTCCTTTTTATATTCAACCTTTTCCTGATTGGCATTTATGTTCTTGAAAATAATGTTTTTGGATTTCTTACCTTCTACATTCACCCTAATTTCTTCACTAGGGAGTTTGAAATGTATATCCTCGAACAGGATGTCTTTTCCATCCAATATGTGAATGCCATTATGCAGCGATTCTATCGTCAGCTTCCGCATCGTAAATCCGGCGGCATCATTCAGGGCGCCGATTAATTTCTTGCATTTGATCTCTCCATTTTCTATCACTACCTGGTTGAAAGGTATTTCAGGAATACCATTGGCGGTAAAGAACTGGTCGGCTGATTCTACAATGAAATCTTTGATCAGGATATTCTTTACATCAGGTGTCAGCCGGTTTACTTTTCTTGCCGGATAGCGTGCGGCCAGTTCGCCCATATAATAAGCACTGCCCAACAAATCCCAAGTAAAGGCTTTTCCTACATTGATCATGCGCAGTCTCTCATAGTAAGTGTTGTCACTGCCTCCTCCACGGTTGCGTCGCGTTTTGAAACGGATGCCGGTACGAGTGCCGTCAAATACACAATCGTGTACATACAGATTCTTGATCACTCCGGCTGTTTCACTACCACAAGTAATCCCGCCATGTCCATGCTGGGCCAGCGAGTAGCGGATAATTACGTTTTCTGTAGGTTTGCCTACACGTAATCCGTCTTCTGCTCTACCGGCTTTCAGGGTAAAGCAATCATCACCGCAGTTCAGCGTGCAGTATTCAATTAATACATTTTTACAAGATTCTATATCAATACCGTCTCCGCTGGGCACCTTGGTGGAATTAACGGTAATGCCTCTTATAATTACATTCTCGCAATAAATGGGTACCACATTCCATAAGGTGCTTCGTTCCATCGTGATCCCTTCTATTAATACATTGGTACAGTTGATAGGAGAGATTGTTTTAGGACGATAGAAAGTCCTGCCTTCCATACCGTCATAGATACGTTGTTCTATAGGCATGTCCCACGGGACATCTTTTTCTACCACTGAAGCACCGTTAGGACGTTTTCTGATTTCAGCATCCATAGATGGTCCGTAAATGGTTCCTTCTCCTGTAATGGCGATGTTGTTTTCCCCATTGGCGTAAATAAAGGCGGCCGGCCCCATTATTTCTACCCCTTCATGCGTGTGAAAACCGCCGGTAGATAATCTTCCGCACGACCGGAAAACTCTATTTCGGCTCCTTTGGCTAAATGTAGATTAACATTACTTTTCAGTAAAATACGGGCCGATTTCCATTTTCCCTCAGGAATGACGACTGTTCCTCCTCCTTGTTTGCTGACTTCAGCAATCGTCCGGTTCACTAAATCTGTAATAGGGGCATCTTCTGTCATTCCTTTGTCTTTCATATTGACGATGAAATCGGGAAAAACGGGACGCTTCGGCTGAGGCATATTGAAATATGCATTCTTGATCGGAACGATATTCCGGGGCATTGCTTGTGCACCGACTTCATTTAAATAGGGGATAGCTGGTTTCAGTTCTGCTGTCAGCTTATCCAATACTTCCGGATTTAATTTTACTTTTACCATTCCGATGGGGTGGAAGCGCGTATCATCCCAAGCTGTATAAACAATGGTATATACATTATCTCCTTCGGGTATCAGGCAAAGCGGAGTCCTCATGACAGTCCACCATTTTTTAACTTTGGTATCTATGGCGATATAACGTGCTTTGCTCCAGTTTTTTCCGTCTATGGATAAAGTGTATCCCATTCTGTTGGGTAAGTTTAAATAGTTCGGCCCGCCGTCAAACATCGCTATGTAGGTTCCGTTGGGTAATTTGGATACGATAGGATTCTCTACAAACTGCGGGTGAATGGAAGTTATCGGATTGATTTCCTCACCCATACGTTTCCATGGTCCTTCCAACGTTTCTGATTCGGCCAGTCCCACAGCCCATACCTTGCGCTTTTCCCCTCCTTTCAAGGGATAATCTGCACGGGTTTCGTAAGGATAAGCTCCACTGATAAACGCATTCCAGCCTTTATCCACTTTATATGGGAAGAAAGAAGCGACCCCTTGCCGTCCTTCCCAAAGTTGGGAGTCCAGTCCCGGTTCTATAATGATTCCCATATCTCGGTAAGGACCGCCTATTCCTTCTAGACCTTCCTTTTCGGATTCACATCTCCAGATGCGGCCGAAAGAATGATTGGGTGCAATTTCTTTATCTGTGGTGTAGGCCAGATAAAATCCGTACCATCGGTTGTTTTCCTCGCTGAATACAGGCATATAAGACCAGATGGCGGAACGGCGGTCATTCATGGGATTGTCTTCATGTACCAATGCATAGACACCGCTTGATTCCAATATAGTGGATTGGCGTGTCCAGTGAACACCATCAGTGCTGGTCCAGTGTCCTATACGTGTCTTTACTCTGTCGTGATAGGCAGGCATCCCTTTCACACCGGCGCGTTCGGTAGGAAACATGTGATAAGTACCTTTTATTTTTACGATAGAGCCTCCTTCAAATCCTCCTTGAATCCCTTCTGTACCTGGCATTCCTGCGTTGATAACGGGGGCTTCAGGTCCTCCGATAACAGTAAATAAAGTTTCTCCTTCGGTGATTCCATCGATATGGAATGATATACTATCTGTTTTATCAGTCGTTTTGATACTTTTGCTTTCCATCTTTTGAGCGATGGCTTGCGTACCCGCCAGACATAATCCGATACACAGTCCCCAAAAAGCGTTTCTTGTCATACTTAGTCTTTTAAAAGTTAAATGGCCTCCATTTTACGGCTTATAAGTAATGACGTTTGTAGATAGGATTTGTAACCATCGGATTTGTTCTTATTTTTATGAAGCAGATCGATGTTTTCTTGTTTGTCTGTAAATAGAAGAAAAAAGGTTATTTTTATAGGTGTTAAATCAAAATATGATGTATATTTGAAAGCGAAATAATCA
>ENA-OQAA01000484-OQAA01000484.1-human-gut-metagenome-genome-assembly--contig:-NODE-484-length-26954-cov-1.800052_pt1 | contig 26954 bp, 26 predicted proteins | sample MGYA00242489_ERZ504515 | MGnify/ENA primary metagenome ERZ504515 (study PRJEB26092, sample SAMD00036237) | human gut metagenome | host: Homo sapiens | study: EMG produced TPA metagenomics assembly of... | reverse complement strand
GTACATAATAGCACGCGAAAAGGGAAAAACACCGCTGCAAAACTTATAAAGAAAAGAGGAAGAAACATGAGTGACTATATGATTCGTGCGACTGCTGCAAATGGTCAGATCCGTGCGTTTGCCGCAACCACAAGAGATCTTACAGAATATGCAAGAAATGCACATAATACAAGTCCGGTTGTTACCGCAGCTTTAGGACGCACAATGACAGCAGCTGTATGATGGGCAGCATGCTGAAGGGAGATAAAGAGCTTCTGACTGTTAAGATTCAGGGTGATGGCCCAATTGGTTCTTTGACAGTAACAGCTGATTCTCATGGCCATGTAAAGGGATATGCGCAAAATCCGGTTGTACTTATTCAGGCAAATTCTATTGGAAACTTGATGTAGCAGGTGCTATTGGAAGGGTGTGCTAAGCGTAATCAAAGATATTGGTCTGAAGGATCCGTATGTGGGACAGACAGATCTTGTAAGCGGAGAGATTGCCGAGGATTTGACATATTATTTTGCTGTCTCCGAGCAGACACCATCTAGCGTTGGATTAGGCGTGCTGATGAATAAGGACAATACTGTACGTCAGGCAGGAGGATTTATTATTCAGCTTATGCCAGATGCATCAGAAGAAACCATTTCTGCACTAGAAAAGCGCTTGGCAAAAGTATCTTCAGTAACGGCAATGCTCGACAGTGGAAAAACACCGGAAGATATTTTGCAGGAGCTTCTTGGTGATATGGAACTTGCTGTTCTTGATCGATTGGCTGTCTCATTTAAATGTGGATGCAGTAAGGAGCGTTTTGCACGAGGAATCGCAAGCATTAAAAAATCAGACATTCAGGAAATGATTGATGCAGGAGAGAATATTGAGACCTGCTGTCAGTTCTGCAATTCTAAGTATGTCTTTACACCAGATGAATTAAAAGAAATGATGTAATTAAAAAAGCCGCACCCATTTACTGAGTGTGGCTTTTGTGATTATGATTGAAAAATCTGATTGGCATTCTTTTGCAGTGCAAACAAAAGAAGCATTCCAAGTATGCCGCAGGAGATTACCTCACCTATGCCAACTGTAGCTGTTAAGTACCAGATGGATCTGGTGCACCATAGACGATGCGAAGAACCTGCGGAACAACAAGGATATTGGCTAAAATTGGCGGCAGAGGTGCCAGCCATTTGCTGATATGGCGCAGCTTATAAGTAAAGAAAGCACCGATCAGTGTGGCAAGTGAGCCAAACAAAATATCCCAGATTGCAGATCCGGTGATGGTGTTACTGATGATGCAGCCAACAAAAAGTCCTGGAAATTGCTGCTGGTGTAAAAAATGGTAAAATGGTCAGTGCCTCAGAGAATCGAACCTGAATAACACCATTTGCGAGTCTTAAAAGATTGGCAACCCAAGTTAAAACGACATACATGGCGGCGATCAGTGCTGCCTGAACCATGTGTAAAACGTGCTTATTTCTCATAGATATGTATAGCCTTTCAAATTAAACATGTGAACTCCCCCGTCTTATAAAAAACGGGGGAGTCAAAAATCCTATTATTATCTTATTTTAAAATAATGCAGGATTACAGGCCAAGCATCCGCTCAATAGAAGCCTTAGAGGTAACACCTGTTACCTGATCAATCACTCTGCCATCTCTAAAGATAATCAGAGTTGGGATAGAGGTGATGCCATACTCGGAAGCAAGATCTGGCTCCTCATCTACATTTACCTTTCCAAATACGACGTTGGAATGAGAAGCGGCAAGCTGATCAATAATCGGACCCTGCATACGGCACGGACCGCACCAGGAAGCCCAGAAATCAAGCAGTACTGGCTTGTCAGACTTTAAAACGGTTTCTTCAAAATTGCTTTTTGTAATAGTTAAAACGGACATAGTAAAACTCCTTTCGCTAAATAGTATGCACAAGTAGGGTGATGATTCAAGTAAAATAATTATAGTGCCAACAGTTTTTCAATCAATGCTTCAACGAGGCGTGCAGAGTGATATGATGCCATCTTGGAAAACTGTGTGTAATCCATAGTTGCACTTCCGTCTGCCTTGTCGGAGATTGAACGAATGATCAAAAATGGAACTTCATTTAAAGAAGCAACATGGGCAATTGCACCGCCTTCCATCTCAGCACAAAGACCATGGAAGGTGTCAATAAGCCAATTTTTCTTTTCCTGTCCGGAAATAAACTGGTCTCCAGTTAGGATTAAGCCCTCATAGACTGTAACATCTGGATTTGCCTCATGGCTGCAGGAAACAGCCAGATCATGGAGCAGTTTGTCAGAGGTAAATACCTTTCCAGTACCTGGAACATCACCTGGCTTATAGCAAGATCTGTAACGTCGAGATCATGCTGGATCACCTCAGTGGAGACAACAATATCGCCAATATTGATGCGGGAATCTAAGGATCCGGCAGCACCTGTGTTTACGATCATCTTTACATCAAACAGATCAATTAACATCTGTGTGCAGGCTGCTGCATTCACCTTTCCGATTCCGGCCTTTACGATAACAACAGGATACTCATGGATGGTACCGCAAAAGAAAGACAGTCCGGCCTTTTTGACGGTCTTTTCAAGTGAAAGATGCTCAAGCAAAAGATCAATTTCCTGCTGCTCGGCACCGATAATACCAAGTGTTTTCTTCATAAAAGTATCTTAAAACCACCTTTCTTGACAATTAGAGTCAGGCACGGATAAACTGGAGTTTCGTGAACTGACCTCAGGGGAGATTGCGCCCCTGATAAGATACAGTATATCAGTACAACTCGAAGATTGCAAGTATCAGATGATGAATGACTCGGTCATTGAATGGACGAGGATTAAAGCGCCTGTGTTCTAAATCATGCCCAAGAATCTTCTAGTAGAAAGTCGCGAATATTGCGGTGCTTGATTCCATTTCTGCTCATATCAAATTCATCGAGAGATACGACATACTTTGGAAAATTGTCTCGAATGTTATCATACACGCCAAATTCACGCTGAATGGTTTCGGGTGATGCGAGTAGGTAGGTTACTTGAATATAGAGGCGCTCTCCACGCTTGTCACATACGAAATCGACTTCTTTGTTTCCCTCTTTTCCAACTGTGACGGTGTAGCCACGGCGCAGTAGTTCCATGTAAATGATATTTTCAAGAATTAGATTGATATCGCGCATGTTGCTGCCGAAGACGGCTTCTCGAATACCGTGTCTGCGATATAATACTTTTCATTTGAAGATAAAAGCTGTTTTCCTTGAAGATCCTGACGTTTTACCTGATAAAATAGGTAGGCATCACAACAATATTTTAAATAATTGAGAATGGTATCTGCAGAGACAGAACGTTTCTCATTTTTTAAGAATTTCACCAAAGAGGAAGCAGAAAATGGTGTCCCTATGTTTGACATAATATAAGCTGTGATTCGCTCTAGCAGATCAACATCGCGAACCTTGTTTCTTTTGACAATATCTTTTAACTGAACTGAGTTAAAAAGATCTGTTAAATATTGAATGGATGGTTCCTCGGCATAACGAAGGTTAGACAAGTATGGCATACCACCCGATACAAGATATTTTTGAAAACAGCTTGAAATTGATTCATCTGGTGCAGTGAGATGGTACAATTCAAGAAATTCTGCAAATGAAAAAGGATAAATAATAAATTCAACATATCGGCCACCAAGATAGGTAGCAAGTTCGCCGGACAACAGTTTGGCATTCGAACCTGTAATGTAAACGTCGCAGTCAAGCGTGATTCGTAGAGAATTAATGCATTTTTCCCAATCTGTTACTTCTTGAATTTCATCAAAGAAAGGTAGACTTTTCCATCAATGGAAGAAGCAAGCTTTGTGATTTCATCATGCAGAGCCTGTGCAGTTTGCAGGTAGGTGTATCTCATATCCTCAAAGTTAATTGAGATAAATTGGGACGAATCAACACCGGATGCTTTTAATTCGTCTTTTATTAGTTCTAGCATAACGGATTTTCCACAGCGACGGATACCAGTCATAACCTTGACTAAATCGCTTCCGATAAATGGTCGGATGCGTTTCATATATAATTCACGTTTAATCATAAAAGAGGCTCCTTTCATATAATAGTGAGTATATCATATCACTAGTATACTAGATAAAACAAGCAAATATTACAATTTATCTAGTATAAAAGATAAAATTGGATATATTAGGGATTTTATCGAGTATAAAAGATGAAAATGATTTGAAACCAAATTATAATATAAAGATCAAACTTATCCATCTAGGAACAACGATTTGGCTTGCGGTAAGATAGCATTTGTATTATAGTAGTGAAAAAAGTGCCAGACTCGAGTTGACGTATCGGAAAGGGTTCGTTAAGTGAGCTGTCATGAAAAATAGAGTTGAAGTTTGGAGGAAAATGGTAGTGAATATTAAACTAGTAAAGCTGACTGCTGAATATAAGAAGCAGCTGACAGATATGATGGATGAGTGGCTGGCAGTCGAAAAGGACTTCTCTCCATATGCAATTCGAAAGAATGATTACCATGATTTTGAGTACTATTTGGAAAATCTGGAGACAAAAGAAGGTGAAAAGCCTGGTCTTGTGCCGGACTCTGTCTATTTTTGTTTGGATATCGACCGCAATATTTTTGTCGGTGCTGTGAATATTCGCCATTATTTAAACGAAAGTCTTTATAAGAGTGGTGGGCATATTGGCGATGGGATTCGTCCGAGTGAGAGAAGAAAAGGTTATGCGACAGCGATGATTGGTCTGGCTCTTGAAAAATGCAAAGAACTTGGCATTAACAAGGTGCTAATGACCTGCGATAAGACCAATATTGGATCAGCAAAATCAATTATAAATAACGGTGGTGTGTTGGAGTCTGAGTTTGAAGAAGACGGTGTGGTGGAGCAGAGATATTGGATTACGTTGGTTTCAATTTAAATTGCGAAGGTGTCAGATGCAAAGGCTTTGCCAGATATGCAAGTCTAGCTGTGGAAGATGAACATTTAACGCGGTGATCGGCGTGAATAGCTTTATCATATATTAAGGAAAGGAAAACAGAATGCAGTATCGAAAGGATAGAAAAGGCAATGACATCTCTTTACTAGGATTTGGATGTATGCGATTTGAGGGAAGTGGAACAGGAGAATATTTTCAAAAGGCAAATGATCAGGTGATGGAGGCCATCAGACAGGGTATAAACTACTTTGATACTGCATATGTCTATAAAAATAATGAAAAAGTGCTTGGACGCATTCTGGCTGAGAACAATTGCAGAGATCAGATCTATATCGCAACGAAGCTTCCGCAGTATATGGTGAGATCAGTTGCGCAGGCAGAAAAAAATCTTTAATCAGGAGCTGGAACTTTTTGCAGACCGATCATATTGATTATTATCTGATGCATATGCTGAATGATTTAGCTTCTTGGAACCGCTTAAAAGCGATGGGGCTTGAGGATTGGATCAAGGAGAAAATGGTCAGCGGAAAGATTCGAAATATCGGTTTTTCCTATCACGGCAATACCGAGAATTTTAAGCCAGTTGTAGATGTATTTGATTGGGATTTTTGTCAGATTCAGTATAACTATTTGGATGAAAACATTCAGGCCGGAAAAAAGGGTCTTTTATACGCGGCAGAAAAAGGACTTCCAGTGATTATCATGGAGCCTCTTCGCGGAGGTCGCCTTGTTGGAATGCTTCCAGAGACAGCAAAAAAGCGCATTGCAAAGTCTGATGTAAATGAGTCAGCTGCTTCGCTTGCACTTCGATGGCTTTACGATCAGCCACAGGTAACATGTGTGTTATCTGGCATGAATTCAATGGAGATGGTAAATGAGAATTGTAAAACTGCATCACTGGCATTGCCAGGTTGCCTGACCGATGATGAGAGACAGCTGATTGAGGATGTGAAAAACGATATCAAAAATAGTGTAAAGGTAGGCTGTACAGGATGCAATTATTGCTGCCCATGTCCGAAGGGAGTAGATATTCCAGCTGTTTTTCAGTGCTATAATCAGCTGTCAGAGGACAGTCATGCGCGCTGGCGCTATATTCAGATGACGACATTTAGAAAAGAGACAACAAATGCTGCAAAATGTGTTGGCTGTGGTGCCTGTACAAAGAAATGTCCTCAGCATCTGGATATACCGCAGTTATTGAAGGAAGCTAAAAAGGAGCTTGAGACTCCGATGTTTAAGATTATAAATTGGGGAACGCATTTTTTCCATTTTTATTAAGATATATATAATTAGAAAAAACGACACACTAGCGTGCCGTTTTTTTTGTGTCTTGATCAATCTCGTTATCTTTGTACATCAAAGCTCTGGTTCATAAGTCTCTGGATACTCTCAACATCAGTGATATTTGTATCGCCATGGATGGAGTGTTTCATAACAGAGGAAGCAACCGCAAAGTTGACAACGTCTCTTGGCTTATAATTGTTCATGAGAGCATAAATAAGGCCGGATGAGAAGGCATCGCCGCCGCCTACACGGTCAAGAATCTGGAAGCGGAAAAGCTTGCTTTCGTATGTCTGTCCATTATAATACAGATAAGCCTTTAAAGAGTTTTCGCTGCTTGAGTGGGTGTAGCGAACATGTCTTGCAATTGCTTTGAAATGATAGCGGTCTGCCATTGCCTGGAAGATGCGGTCTTGCTCTTCGTAATCAGGCTGCATGGACATGCCATCCTTTAAATCATGACCATTTTCATCCTGTAAGTGAAGTGGCTCAATACCAATAAGCACATCGACATATGGAAGGTAACGACTGATGATATCTCTTGCCTCATCGAAGCTCCACAGCATACTGCGGTAATTGCAGTCAAAGCTGATTGTCATGCCGAGCTGTCTTGCAGCGTAGATTGCAGCTTCGATTAAGATTTGGCAGCTGTTAGAAAGTGCCGGTGTGATTCCGCTTAAGTGAAGCCAGTCATAGCCTTCAAGCAAAGCCTTAAAGTCAACAGTAGTATAGTCATATTCTGCAAAGGCGGAATGCTTGCGGTCATAAATTACTTTAGAGGAACGTACACCGATTCCTTCCTCAAGGAAATAAACGCCCATGCGCTCGCCGCCGAAGATAGTAGGGGATGTATGTACATCATTTGCCTTTAAAGAGCGGACTGCGCTTCGTCCGATATCATTGTCCGGAAGGACAGTAAATACAGTAGTATCAACGCCAAGGTTTGCTAAAGAGACAGCAACATTGCCTCAGCACCGCCAAAATTGACAACGTAAGAGCTGGTAGTGCGGATCTTCTCATAATCCGGAGGGGAAAGACGCATTAAAAGTTCGCCGATTGTGATAAACTTCATGATTTTTGATTCCTTTCTTTCACTATTAGAGAACGTTTCACTATTACTGTCATTATAGCTAATCTGTAAGAAAATTACAAGTAAAATTAAAATAGTATCAGGTTGCAAAATCTTTTATAGTAAACTATAATGGAATTTAAGTTAGGTTTTTGCCTGGCTTAGATACGCACAAGACAGCATGGAGGTACATACAGTATGGTTCAATTATTTGAAAGTGGTGCATACCTGATTGACGGAAAAGAGCTGATCGCAGACAATGCAGATGCGGCAGTGCAAGTAGCGGCAAAGACAGGCCGTACAATTTCAAAAGAGGAAGCGGCAAAGCAGACGATGGCATATAAGATTCTGCAGGCGCATAACACATCAGGGGACGACGAGCATTTAAAAGTGAAGTTTGATCGTCTTACTTCACATGACATTACCTTTGTTGGAATTATCCAGACAGCAAGAGCCAGCGGACTTGAGAAATTTCCAGTTCCGTATGTTTTAACTAACTGCCATAACAGTCTTTGTGCGGTAGGCGGAACCATCAACGAGGATGATCATATGTTTGGTCTTTCTTGCGCACAAAAATACGGCGGTGTCTATGTACCTCCGCATTTAGCAGTTATTCATCAGTATGCAAGAGAAATGCTTGCAGGTTGCGGCAAGATGATTCTTGGTTCAGACAGCCATACACGCTATGGTGCACTTGGAACAATGGCATGTGGTGAGGGAGGACCAGAGCTTGTAAAGCAGCTTCTTGGCCGTACTTACGATATTGATATGCCTCAGGTTGTTGCAATTTATCTGACAGGAAAGCCTGTAAAGGGTGTTGGCCCGCAGGATATCGCATTGGCAATCATCAAGGCTGTATTTGCAAACGGCTATGTAAAAAATAAGGTAATGGAGTTTGTTGGACCTGGCGTTGACAATCTGTCTGTTGATTACCGTATAGGTGTCGATGTTATGACTACTGAGACTACATGTCTGTCATCTATCTGGAAGACGGATGAGAAGGTACAGGATTTCTATGAGATACACAGACGTCCGGAGGAGTATAGAGAGTTAAATCCGGGAGCAGTGGCATATTATGACGGTGTTGTATGTGTTGATCTGTCAGCAGTTCGTCCGATGATCGCAATGCCATTCCATCCGAGCAATGCATATACGATTGATGAGCTGAATGCTAATCTTGATGATATTCTGGCTGACGTAGAGAAGCGTGCAGCAGTGAGTCTTGGAAATAAAGTTCCGTTTACTTTGCGTAACAAGGTAAGAGACGGCAAGATGTATGTTGATCAGGGTGTTATCGCAGGATGTGCAGGCGGCGGTTTTGAGAATCTGTGTGATGTTGCCGATATGTTAGATGGACAGAGCATCGGTGACGGACGTTTCTCATTAAGTGTATATCCGGCATCTCAGCCTGTTTACATGGAATTAATTAGAAACGGTAGCATTGCAAAGATCATGGAAACTGGTGCAACTGTTAGAACCGCATTCTGTGGACCATGCTTTGGTGCAGGTGATGTTCCGGCAAATAATGCATTTTCAATTCGCCACTCAACAAGAAACTTCCCAAATCGTGAGGGTTCAAAGGTCAACAACGGACAGATCGCATCAGTTGCACTTATGGATGCACGTTCAATTGCAGCGACAGCACTTAATAAGGGCCGTCTGACAGCAGCAACTGATATTGATGTGAACTTTACAAAGCCAAAGTACTATTTTGACAGTCATATCTACGAGAAGCGTGTTTAATAATGGTGTAGGAAAGGCAGATCCATCTGTAGAAATTCAGTTTGGACCAAATATCAAGGATTGGCCGTCAATGGTACCGCTGACCGATAATATCTTATTAAAGGTTGTATCTGAGATCCACGATCCTGTAACGACAACTGATGAACTAATTCCATCTGGTGAAACATCATCATTCCGTTCTAATCCGCTTGGTCTTGCTGAGTTTACGCTCTCCAGAAAGGATCCGGAGTATGTTGGACGTGCTAAGAAGGTTCGTGCAGCAGAAGAAGCACGTGAGGATGGAAAGTGTCCATGTCAGGCAGATGATGAGGTAGCAGCTGCATTTAATGAGATTCATAAGCTGTTCCCAGATGTAAAGGCAAGCGAGACAGAGATTGGCTCTGTAATTTATGCAGTAAAGCCGGGAGATGGTTCTGCAAGAGAGCAGGCAGCATCCTGCCAGCGTGTACTTGGCGGTCTTGCTAATATTGCGAAAGAGTATGCAACAAAGCGTTATCGCTCGAATTTGATTAACTGGGGTATGATTCCATTTATTTTTGAGCCAGAGAAGCTCCATTTGCAAATCTGGATTATATTTTTGTTCCAGATATTCGTGATGCTGTTAAGGAAAAGCAGCCTAAGGTAACAGCTTATGCTGTCAAGGATAACGCACTTGAGAGCTTTGAGCTGGAGATTAAGCCGCTTACAGATGATGAGAGACAGATTATTCTTGATGGCTGCTTGATCAACTACTATAAAAGTCATTAAAATCTGATACTATTCAGATAAGTTTAAGCAGCGGTTTTTCAGCGCAGAGATATGTGCTGGAAAATCGCTGCTTTTTTACAAAATCGAAACTTATAATTGGGAGGAATGACGATGGAGCGTGTTAATTTACAGGAAGGTTGGCGTTTTGCCAAGGCAAACAGCAATGAGTGGACGCCAGTGAGTGTGCCGGGAACTGTTTTATCCGGTCTTTTAGAGGCAGGCAAAATGCAGGATCCGTATTACCGTGAAAATGAATATGAAGCAAGAGAACTTCTAGCAAAGGATTATGTCTTTGAAACTGATTTTTGTATTTCAGAGGAGCAATTAAATAAGAAGCACTGCGTATTAGTTTGCGAGGGACTTGATACATTGGCTTATGTTTACGTAAATGAGAAGCTAGTCGGAAAGGCTGATAATATGCACCGCACATGGCGCTTTGACTGCAAGGACGCATTGCAAAAGGAAAATCATCTTCGCATTTACTTTCACTCAGCGCTGACTTATATTCGTGAGTATGAGCAACGCCGGGAAAGGAGATTACCTATGAGCCAACAGGTGGTATTTTAGGCAATCAGTATATTAGAAAGGCACATTCTATGTTTGGCTGGGACTGGGGCGCACAGCTGCCAGATATAGGCATCTGGAGAGATTTATATCTGGAGTGTTATAATGTAGGCCGCATCGAGGATGTGGTAATTCGTCAGAAGCACACATGGAAAGAGCGCCTCAGATGGGTGAGCTGTCTCAAGAGGAATATATTGAGGCAGTTGAGCAGTCTGATACAGTTTCTCTTAGTGTGGAGGTGAAGCCTGAACAGGATACAAATTTAGAGAATACAAAAGTAATAGTCACATTGACAGATCCAAAAGGCGTGCAGCTAGAGCAAGTCGTTTTGCCGACAATAAAAGAAGCAGTCTGTGCAGAAATTTTGGTAGCGCAGCCAAAGCTTTGGTGGTGCAATGGGCTTGGGGATCAGCCACTGTATAAGGTGCAGGTATCTTTGGTGGATAACAATCAGTGCGTGCTTGATTCAAAGGAATATTCTATTGGTCTTCGTGAACTTATAGTCAGCACAAAGAAGGATGAGTGGGGAAATGAGTTTGCATTTGTAATAAATGGTATCTATATTTTCTCAATGGGAGCTGATTATATTCCAGAGGACTGCATCTATCCATGGATCACGAAGGAGCGCATAGAGGCATTGATCCGTTCTTCTGTAAAAGCTAACTATAACATGCTTCGTGTATGGGGCGGCGGTTATTATCCATCTGATACATTTTATGATTTGTGCGATCAGTATGGTTTGATTGTATGGCAGGATCTGATGTATGCATGCAATGTCTATGACTTTACAGAAGAGTTTGAAAAGAATATTTGTCAGGAAACAGTAGATAATGTGCGCCGTCTGCGTCACCATGCAAGTCTGGGACTATGGTGCGGAAATAATGAACTAGAGTCTGCATGGGATCATTGGGGTATTTCAGAGACACATAGTCCACTGCTCAAGGGAGATTATATCAAGCAGTTTGAATACGTGCTTCCGAAGGTAACAAAGGCAGAGGATCATGCGACATTTTATTGGCCATCATCACCATCATCAGGCGGATGTCTTGATAATCCAGACGATCATGACAGAGGAGACTGCCATTACTGGGATGTATGGCATGGCATGAAGCCATTTTCAGATTATCGCAGTCATTATTTCCGTTTCTGCTCTGAGTTTGGATTCCAGTCCTTCCCGGAAAGAAAGACAATTGATACATTTGCGCTGCCGCAGGACTGCAATATTTTCTCACCAGTTATGGAGAGTCATCAGAAAAATGGTACAGCAAACGGAAAGATTTTATATTATATTTCAGAGAATTTCCGTTATCCAAAGGACTTTGACAGCTTAGTATATGTAAGTCAGGTGCTTCAGGGTATTGCAATTAAGGCAGGAGTAGATCACTGGAGAGCAAACAGAGGACGCTGCATGGGTGCGCTATATTGGCAGTTAAATGATAACTGGCCAGTGGCATCGTGGGCAAGTATCGACTATTTTGGACGCTGGAAGCACTTCATTACATGGCAGCCCGTTTCTTTGCACCAAAGGCCGGTTATATTTATACAGAGGGAACAAAGGCAGTTATCAGTGCAACAAATGAGACACTTGAGAATCAGTCACTGACCGTAACAGTGCGCATCAGGGATGTGGAGCTTAATGTATTATTTGAGGAAACTGTGGAGACGACAGTAAAGGCACAAAGCAGTATTCATGTGCTGGAGCGAGATTTTGCAGATGTGATCGGATCAAAGAAGCGCCGCGTGTTTGCAGAGGCAGTTTATACATGGCAGGACGGCATGACAAGTACTGAGGCAGAAAGCTTTGTTCCGTATAAGCATATGGATCTTTTGCAGCCGCAGATCGAGACTTCTGTAACAGAAAAGGATGGCACTATTGAAATACAGATAAGTGCAGACTGTTTTGCACCGTTTGTATGGTTAGAAATAGAAGATGATGTTATTTTCTCCGATAACTGCTTTAACTTAACATCGGAAGAGACAAAAACAATCTGCATACGAAAGGAAGATGTTCTGTCTGGAAAGGTGCTTAGCGTAGATAATGTGCGAAAAACACTCAAGATAAGAAGCTTCGTGATACATATGAGCAGTGAAAGTAATATATTTCAATAAGTTGTAATAGAGAAACAACTTGAAAAATAATCCATATCATGCTATTCTGATGTAAGAAAGAATTGGAAAGGTAAAGGTCGAAAATCTATGGGGAAGATAAGAGAGCGGTTTTTACAATGCAAAAAGAACCGGGGTGGTTTTACTCTGGTTGAGATGATCGTCGTGCTGGTTATCATTGCAATTTTGGCGTCTTTGATGTTAGGTGCACTGAATGGCTACATAGACAAGGCAAAGGAAAAGGAAGTGCTTGCTGACTGCAGAAGTGTAGTATTAGCGGCTAATACAGTTGGATCTGAGGTTTATTCAGGAAAGACGGCGTATCGTCCGCGTACACAGGTGCAGGAGCTTTCAGGCGTAAAGCAAAATCCAGATGTTGGTTCTGATACGGGCTGTGTAGTTGAGTATGATTCTCAGTGCAATGTCATAGGTGTTGCATGCTGGACGGGTGACATTACAGCTCAGTACCTGGCACCGAATACAGCGTATAATTCATCTGCTACTGCAAAGATGGAAATCATTGATAAGGGTGCAATTGTTGTATCAGACAATTGGTCTTCTTTAAATGAGCATGCAAAGGATGTAGATGAAAACGATCAGGATTTTACGATTGATTAAGTCAGGAGGAGCAAAATGAGATCATTTGCAGAGAAATTAAAGAAAGCTAAGGAAAACAAAAAGGGTTTTACACTTGTTGAAATTATCGTAGTGCTTGTCATTATCGGTATTTTGGCATCTCTGATGTTAGGTGCATTAAATGGCTATATCGACAAGGCAAAGGAAAAGACACTGACAGCAAACACAAGAAGCATTTATCTGGCAGCTCAGACAGTAGCGAGCGAGCAGTATGCAAACGGCAATACTACAGATATCCTTTCAGACGATAAAAATCTTGCAGATGTAGATTCACTTTCTGGCGGTCTTTTGACGCAGTATGGAAGTGGAAACTATGCAATTACAGTTGAGGCTGGAAAGGTTATTTCTGTCAGTGTAACCGACAGCGGAATAAAAAAGACCTGCACGATTACAGATGGAACGATCAAAATCGAGTAAGTGGCAAAATGACATGGATTGAATTGATATACAGCCTTCCCTTCATACTGATGGGGGGCTGTATATTTTCATTTGCAGATGTTGTTGCAGACAGACTTCCGAGAAAAATCTCGTTTGTAAAGGGAAGATCGTATTGTCCATCTTGTGGTCATACACTTGCCTGGTATGATATGATTCCGGTAGTCAGCTGGCTGCTTCTTAGAGGAAAATGCCGACAGTGCAGGTGTCGGATTCCAGCTAGATATCCAGTTACGGAAGCAATGGGAATGGCAACCGCAGAGATTAGTTTATTATGTTTTGGAGGTTGGAATGGCTACTGGCATGAGATTAACCTTTGTGTTGTAACTGTCTTTTCTTTACTGACACTTTTATTAATCATTGCACAGATTGATCAGCAGACAATGGAGATTCCAAATGGTCTTGTTATTGCCTGCATAGTGCCAGCGGCGATGGCTGTATTTGCATTTCCAGATGTCACATTAACAGAACGGCTGATTGGATTTTTTTCAGTCAGTCTGCCGCTATTTGCGATAACGCTTGCTGTGCCTGGAGCATTTGGCGGCGGAGATATTAAGCTGATGGCGGTGATCGGATTTTTTCTTGGCTGGAAAATGAGTCTGACTGCGTTTATGCTTGCTGTATTTTCAGGAGGTATTTATGGAATCGGACTTCTCTTGTCAAAGAAAAAGGGTGCAAAAGAGCATTTTGCATTTGGCCCGTTTTTGTGCGCAGGGACAGCGCTGACTTTATTTGTGGGAGAATGGCTGCTTTCCTGGTATCTATCCATAATTTTTTAAAAGGGGGGAATTATGCCAAAGTATCAATATACGGCGAAGGATGTCGCAGGAAAGAAGAAAAAAGGGCAACTTATGGCAGCTGATGAGGCTGCACTTTACGAGCTTTTAAGGGGAGAAAATCTGTTTTTGATTTCCTGCCGTCTGGCACAAAAGGAGAAAAAAAATACATATCGTCTTACTCCAAAGCAGCTTTCTGAGTTCTGTAGGCAGCTTGGAACTTTGCTTGGCGCAGGTGTTCCGCTTGTGAGGCTCTTAATCTGATGCAGGCAGAGGAGACGATTAAGCCAAAACAAAAGGCAATATATGAAAACATGATTAGAAGTGTCCGTCGTGGAAATTCATTTGCTGATACGATGAAGGATCAGGGAGATGCTTTTCCAGAGCTGCTCATAAATATGTTTCGCGCAGCACAGGAGTCAGGCCGTATGGATCAGACAGCACTTAGAATGGCAGAGCATTATCAAAAGGAGTATCGTTTAAGTGCAAAGATTAAGAGTGCTACGCTGTATCCAAAGATTTTGTGCGGAGTAATTGTTGTGGTTGTCATGATTTTATTTTGCTATATTATGCCAAAATTTATGGATGTGTTTGCTAATTTGGAGCTGCCAGCTGTGACAGTGCACTGATGGCTGCATCTGGTTTTATGAAGAGAAACTGGCTGTGGGTATTGTTTGGCATTGCTGTTTTATATGTGATTGCAAAAGCAGTGTTGGAGCTTCCAAAGATTCGTTTAGAGGTGGATCGAATTAAGTTAAAGATTCCTAAAATGGGCATTTTGATTCAGACGATTTATACAGCGCGTTTTGCAAGAACACTTTGTTCTCTTTACACAAGCGGTCTGCCTATTGTGACAGCGCTTCAGGTGAGCAAAGATACGATTGGAAATCGTTATTTGGAATCTCAATTTGATGAAACAATTGCTATGGTGAGGCGTGGAGAGTCCTTGTCAGATGCTCTGGCACATATTGATGGCTTTCATAAAAAGCTGGCAGGAAATGTAGCTATTGGTGAGGAGACAGGAAGTCTTGATACCATGCTTATCTCAGCGGCTGACAATTTTGAGTATGAATCTGAGCAGGCAATATCACGTCTGATTAGCTTTTTGGAACCGGCAATGATTATTGTGATGGCAGTAATTGTCGGAATGATTATGATTGCTGTGATGCTTCCGCTGTTAAATATGTATGCAGAGATTGAGGCAAGTGGAACGATGTAAGGAGAAAAGAGGATGGAGCTTTCAGTATATATTTCAAATGAACGAATAGAAATCGTGGCCGGAACAGGGTCAAAATCAAAGGCAAAGATTAAAAAAGTATATAGTCTGGCAGTCCCAGAAGGGACGATTATGAATGGTATCATTACAGGAGAACAGCGATTACAGGAGAGACTTGAACAGATTTGGAATCGTTATTCACTTCCAAGAAAAGGAATTTGCCTTGTAATTGATTCAGGAAAGATTATGACAAAATGCTTGAAGTTCCTTATATGAAGGATAAGGAGCTGATTTCCTGCATTAATAAGGAGTTTGCAGACGGAGAGAAGACTGATCTTGTAACCGATTATTTCCCGTTCCCAAAGAATAGTCCATATGAGATGAATCATATTTTTGCGCAGCATTGGAAAAAAGTGTAATTGAAAGCTATTTATCCTTGTTTTCTGATCTTAAGCTGAAGGTAAAACGAATCAGCATTGGTCTTGGATGTCTTTTAAGAGCAGTGACGGCAACAGGAATGTTTGCCTATGAGACATGCGTGTTTATGCTGGTACAGGGAAGCACTACGATCAGTGTATTATTTGAAAATGGAAATTATATTTACAGCCGCAGAAACCGTATGTTAAATGATCAGGGAAGCGCTGAATGGATCGAGGAATTGGGACAGATCGCAGACGGAATACGTCAGTTTTACAGACAGCGTCACAGCAGCTATACACTAGACAGTATATATCTGGCTGGTATAGCAGGAGGCAGTGATGACGTGGTAAAAGAGCTTGATACATATATGCAGGAGTATGGCATCAGGGCGAAGGCACCAGGTATGATTCAAGGAATTTCGTTTGTAAAAACAGCAGTAAGTGATCACGGAGAAATTAATGCAGAGCCGGCATCTTACATTTATGGAATCGGAAATCTGCTTTTGTAAAAGCTGCGAAAGGTGGAGAAAATGGAGAAGCATCAGACAGAAAAGATAAGAAAGATAAAAGCGATTCCGGATCGAAGGATTGATTTTTACTATCGGCTGTTAAATGGTCCAGAGCAGTTAAAAAGAAGAAAGAAGCAAAGAATAACAGCGGCAATTGTGATAGCAGCATTTCTGGCAGCTGGATATGTGATTGGTGTTTTAAAGCATAGTGAAAAAGAATATCAAAAAACAATTGCTAAGCTGGAAGCGTTTTTAGAGGATGAAACGAATCAGGCAGCTGATAAGAGTGCACAAAAGCTTGGAGATCAGGTGGAAAAGCAGGACAACATGATTTCTGATATGGAAAATGCAAAAGCCAATATATATTCTTATCCTCTTGTGACAAGTGATGTGTTCAAAACGCTTGAGGATTGCTGTCCGGATAAAGTATTAATTACAATAACAGGATACAATTGTGCAACAGGAGAGCTGCAGTTTGACGCAGTAGCACCAGAAGTTACCGATGTTTCAGAAGTTATTGAGATATGGAAGACACTTGATATTTTCCAGGGCGTCTATTTTACAGGATATACGCAGAATCAGGCACAGGATGGTTATACCGTGAAGGTTGTCTGTATTTTAAGTGAACATGCAGGAAGGCAGGCCGCAGATGAAAATTGATTTTACAGTGACAAAACGAGATAAAAATTTATTAGCAGGTCTGGCAGTCTGTGCAGCAGTTTTTTGCTTTTACTGGTTTGGTGTGAAGCCGCAGATGGATTGCCTTGATAAGCTGGAAGTGCAGCAGGAGGCGTTAGAAATGCAGCAGCTTCAGATGCAGGTACATATAGCGGCTCTTCCGGTAGATGAAAACGTGATGAGGAGCAAAAAAAGCAGCTGGCAGAATTAGAAAGTCATTTCTTTCCATATCAGACTAATGAAGAACTTAATCGTTACCTGACAGATGTGTTTGTGAGTGAGGGGATGATTATGCAGGATTCGACGCTTCGCGCCGGACAGCTTGATGAGATTACACCTTACAGCTTAAGTGAACGTATGGCGCTTTTGAAGAAAAATGAACAGGCTAAACAGACACAGACAGGTATTAATGCATCTGCAGACTCAAAGAAGGATGAGATAGATACAAAGACAGAGTATGTCTACAGTGCTCAGGCAGATTATACGGCGATAGGTACAAAAAATCAGGCACTTGCTGTTTTAGATAAGCTTTCAGAAAAGGAAGGGGTCAGAATAGTATCTTTTTCAATAAGTGATGCAGCAGTTAAGACAACAAATAATGGACAGGATGTTCTTCAGGCAGGAAAGCGTCTGGAGGTCAGCATGATGATTTATATGACACGAGGCAGCAGCGATGGCAAATGAAAAAAATATACGAATTGGTGATGTGTTACTTCAGGCCGGCTATATCAATCAGAACGAGCTTGATGAGGCACTAGAGTATCAGAAAAATAATAAAGGTATTCGTCTTGGTGAGGCATTGATTAAGCTTGGCTTTATAACAGAGCACCAGCAGTTAGAAGCACTTTCAGCGCGTCTTGGACAGCGCTATGTAAAGATTGATAGAATTATGGTACAGACAGAGGCGGTAGCAATGATACCAGTCCAGCTTGCAAAGAAATATCATATGCTTGCTGTGCAGTACCAGGATAATAATCTTACAATTGTATTGAATGATCCTCTTGATTATTATGGAATTGAGGATATTCGCCAGACTACCGGCATGAACCTTGAAATTTGGCTGACAGAGCTTTTGCCTTTAAATCAGGCAATTGAATACTATTATTCAGAAATCGAGGCAAAAAAGGCCGCCAGCTCAGCAAATGAGATGGCAAGAGAACGTGAGCAGGCACTTGAGGTTAATGCTGATGAGGGAGATTCTGATGCACCGGTTATTAAGCTTCTTGACAACTTGCTTGCACGCGCATTTAGCATGAATGCGTCAGATATTCATATTGAGCCGTTTGAGGAGAAAACATCTGTCAGAATACGTGTGGATGGTCAGCTTCTTGATTATGTTGTGCTGCAAAAGAGTCTTCATCAAAATCTGATTGCCCGCGTAAAGATTTTAGGACAGATGGATATTGCAGAGAAAAGACTTCCGCAGGACGGTCATTTTCGGACAAGAATCGCAAACCGCGATGTCAATATTCGTACATCAGTGATTCCGACTGTATTTGGAGAAAAGGCCGTACTTCGTCTTTTAGCTTCTGGAAATATGGTGGCAGATGCCGAGACGTTTGGCATGAATCAGGCACATTTTGAACAGTTTAGCAAAATGCTTGAGGCACCAAATGGCATGATCTACATTACAGGTCCGACAGGTTCCGGAAAAACAACAACACTTTATATGGCACTTCAAAAGCTTAGTAACCGCAAGGTGAATATCGCAACAATTGAGGATCCGGTAGAGTGGAATATTCCGCGTGTCAATCAGTGCCAGGTAAATACTGTTGCGGGGCTGACATTTGAGCGCGGACTGCGTTCTCTTCTTCGTCAAGACCCGGATATTATTATGGTCGGAGAGACAAGAGACGAGGAGACGGCAGCCATTTCAGTACGTGCTGCAATTACGGGTCATCTTGTATTTTCAACACTTCATACAAATGATGCAGTGTCGTCCATTATTCGTCTGATTGATATGGGAGTTGAGCCATATATGGTTGCAAACTCACTAGTCGGTCTAGTGGCACAGCGTCTTGTACGTGTTGTCTGTCCTGAGTGTGGTTACTGGGATGAGCCGACAGAGCAGGAAAAAGCTTTTATAGGGCCAAAGATTACGCGCGTGCGCCGCGCACAGGGATGTAACAGCTGCAGCCATACTGGATATGTCGGAAGACGTGCAATCCATGAGATTCTCTGCGTGGACAATCAGATGCGAAGAATGATTACACAGAGAACTCCTATGGAGGAGCTTAGAAGCTATGCGACGCATTATCTTGGCATGGAGTCGCTAACTGATGAGGCTCTTAAGCTTGTAGCGGATGGTACAACTACTGTCGAGGAGCTTAAGAAGGTGGCATACTATATTTAAAGGAGCTGTATATGATAGAAAAAATGATACGTGAGCAAGAAGCCAGCGTGCCTCTGATATTCATATAAGCGAAGGACAGGCAGTGTATCTTCGCATTGATGGAAAGCTCATAAAGAGTGACTTAGAGCTGTCAGATGAGATGACGCGAAAGCTTATTTTGTCTCTTCTTACAAAAGAAAGACAGGAAAGCATCTGGCGTGGAGAGGATGCAGATTTTGCACTTGAAACGTCAGATGGAAACCGTCAGAGAGTCAATGTATTTTGTCAGCAAGGACGCCTAGCGGCAGCAATTCGTCTGCTTAATGCAAAAGTGCCTACACTATCTCAGCTTCATCTGCCGCCAGTGCTTCAAAATCTCGCAAATGAGCCTAGAGGATTAATTTTAGTGACAGGACCTACTGGTTCAGGAAAGTCAACAACGCTTGCGGCAATGGTTGATTATATCAATCACACACGTGCAGATCATATTTTAACGATTGAAGATCCGATTGAATATGTGTACGAACAGGATCAAGCTGTGATTCATCAAAGAGAGGTGGGAAAGGATGTTTGTTCCTTTGCGGGAGCACTTCGCTCTGCACTTCGAGAGGATCCAGATGTTATTCTTGTCGGAGAGATGCGTGATTACGAGACGATTTCAGCAGCTGTTACGGCGGCAGAGACTGGTCATCTTGTGCTGTCAACACTTCATACGACAGGAGCAGCTAAGACAGTAGACCGTATTATAGATGTGTGTCCGGTACAGGCACAAAATCAGATTCGTATTCAGCTGGCAGGCGTATTAAAGGGTGTTGTGACGCAGTGCCTTGTTCCGCTTATAGACGGCGGCCGAATAGCGGCAACAGAAGTTCTAACAGGAACAGATGCAGTGCTAAGTCAGATACGTGAAGGAAAAACGCATCAGCTTGGAAGTGTAATGCAGTCAGGCGCAGCAGCAGGTATGCATACGCTTGACTATGATCTGGCAAAGCTTGTTTCACGTGGGCTGATTGAGAAAAAAACAGCGCTAAAATACGCACAGGATAAAAGAGAGCTGGAGCAGTGTATATTTTAAGCAGCAAATTTAAACGATAAGACAGCTTGGGAGGTTTGATTTTGATCAGAAATATCTTACAGCGAATCAAAGAAAGCAAGGGAGGCTTTACACTGGTAGAGCTTATGGTGACGATGGTGCTTGTTGGCATATTGCTTGGCGCATCGGCAGCTGGCATTTTTTATTACCAGAAGTGGTCGGTATGGCAGCGTCAGGAACACTATGCCCGTACGCTGTTTTTAGCGGCGCAGTCAGGCATGACACAGTATAGCACTGATAAGCATCTTGAGGCGTTTGATAAGGAAGCACAAACCTCTGCACAGGCAATTGTAAGACAAAACAAGCTTTTGGTTCCAATTACTGATGAAAACGGACAAGTGGTAAATGTATCAACGATCTGGAAAAACGATGATGGACAGACCACTTCGAACTTGTACTATGTGACAGGAACGCCAGCTGATTATAAAGCCTACAAAAATGGCAGTGCTGATGCTTCACATACGCTTTTGTATGATATTTTTGATGCTTACCTTTATGACAAAACATTGCTGGCAAATGGCTGTGTGAGTGTGGAGTTTGATGCACGAGACGGACTTGTCTACTCTGTTTTGTATAGTGATCGCGTGGAAGCACTTTCCTACACGGGCTGTACAAGCACGATGGCAAATATTGTAAACCGTTCCAAAGAAAACAGAAAGGGAAGCGGAAGTGACAATTCTACAGGTCTTTGCTTTGGCTATTATGGAGCAGATTCATTGTCAAAGGCAGCTGATACAGCGACTAAAGTTAAGGTTTTAAATGCATCTTTACATAATGAAGAGACTTTAAATCTGACATGGAAGCTTTCTAAGGGAGAGACGGCAGTTTCCCTGATGAATTATCAGGTTATGATATGCGATGCAAAGACGAATGAGGAGCTTCTTGAGATTTCTTTTAATAACGCATCTTTAAGCGGACAGAAAACAGAAGAAGGTTATTATTACAGTATACCATCTGAGTCGGCAGAGGATGAGTTAAAGGTGGTTGCGGCAGAAGTGACGAGCTTTGCAGGAAAAAAAGAAGAAAAGCTTGGTACATATCCATTTCTTGCATATATAGATGAAGAGCTAAACGTCACGCTCGTGCTTGATGCAGTTGATTTAAGTGCAACACAGGCTGCCTATGAGACATACAGAAGAACAGGCGAGCCAGGTGAGCTTATGAATACGCTTAGTCTGCATCGTTTTGGACTGGAACAATATGGTGTTGATGAAATCAGCTGTATTGTGCAGGGCGGCGGATCAGGCTATCAAATTACAGGGCGCAGACAAAGCAATTCTGAGCTTATGTATTTTGCGCGTGAGGATAGCGAAGATACTGATGAGGACCTTGGTACATCGTATGAAATTCAAAACGCAAGACATCTTTATAACATCCGTTTTGCAGAAATGATTACGGATGCAGCTGTCTATGCAGCAGAAAAAGATGAAAAAAGCGAAAATACATATATCGTTTCAAGAGACTTTGCCTGGGGCTATGAAAAAGAAGATGACGAGAGTGATGAGACATTGCAAGAGTCAGGTTCAATTTTGGCGAAGGGAATGGTCTATCAAATGGACTTCCGGTAAAAGAGGCAGACACAGCATTTCCTATGATTACACAGCTTAGAGAGGGAAGCAGTCTTGGCTCTAAGGACGGCGATGAAGTTTACACGATTGACTACCTTACATTGTCAGATAAAGCAAATATGGGAACAGGAAGTTCAAGCCGCTGGTATCCGCAGGGCGATGGTACAGCATTTGTACTGGAAAATTTAGGTACGATTCATGATCTTTGCCTTGATCATGTGTCAGTTACTGGTGATCAGAATACGGCAGCAGTTTGTGCTTATAATGGCGGAACGCTGGAAAATCTGACAGTTGCAGGAAGTATTGAAGCAAAAGATTTTGCAGCTGGTATTTTTGCAACATCACTTCCAATGAAGGAGGAAGATGAGACACTTTCAAAGCTTGTCAATCATGCAAAGGTTACAGCAGACGGGACAGCCGCAGGAATTGTGGCACAGACAAAAGAAAAAGTTTTATTGGAAGATTGTGTTAACACAGGAGTAATAGAGGCAGCTGTGGCAGCAGGAATCACAACAGCAGAATGCGAAAATCTGGTTCTGATGCGCTGTCAGAATTATGCACCGATAATTTCCTCTGACAACGAGTCATATGGCATTACGAGTAATTTAACAGCAAATTTGACTGATTGTGTCGGCGTGAGTGAAAACGTTTATCCAATTGCAGCAGATGCAAATGAAAGTGAAAACTGCTTGTATTTCATATCAGGAGGAGAAAAACTTGAAGATGCGTTGCTAGCTGATATATGTGATATTTCACTTACAATAGGCGAGACAGATGCAAATGGCTCTTACAGAGAGTATCCATTTGTGGAAGCATCAGAAGAACAGCTTCAAAATCTGATTAAACATCAGTCGGTAGATGTTCCTGTTTTTCCATCATCCTCATTTGATATAAAAGAGCAGCGCTGCCCTATCTATACGGCTTTTTTGAATGGCACATGCAAGCTGTCCGATGTGACGCTTACATGGCTTAATGAAGGGACATATAAGTTTGATGTGTTGTACGCAGATGCAGAGACGGTGTCTGGAAGGAACTTGCCGCAGGTTTGCAGGTAGCAGGCAAGGATGTTTATGATGGTGGTACAGTTTCTGTGAAAGCACCTGACGCAGTAGAGGCAAGTGCGCTCAAAATCATAGTGACAGGTGCGACAGATGGATGTGACGTGGCACTAGGAAGCATCGAGGTAGCAGGAAGCTGGAACACTGAAGGCGTAAAGGTTGCCTGCGAATCAGATGATTCAAACAATAACGAAGACCAGGAAGACCAAAAAGAAAATCAAAAAGAAAATACAGATGATAATAAGTCAGAAAAGGAGCAAAAAACACCAGGTATCGGAACTGAGCTGTATGTTTATAAAGAAGATGAACTTACAGAAGAAGATCAGGCAGAAATTTACACAAAGTGGACAGCTTTTGCAGGAAGCTTGTCTGTCTCACCTCTGCTTTTAAATACAGAAGAAGCAAAGACAGATGAGGACAGCGAAAATATACGTATACGTGTATGGGAAAAGCTGAGCAGTGAGTTGACAGATCTTACAGTATTCGATAAGTCAGAGCCAAAGCCTGGTATTCCAGGCGGAATCACATTTACAAAGGAGAACGGATCATGGATGATTCGTTTTTGGCCAGGTCTTTTTGCCGAATACTATGAGTATGAAGTTGAGTATGAAACATATGAAAGAGACAGTAATAATCAGCCTGTTCTAGAAAACGGTCTTTTAAAGAGGACTAAGATTGGAAGTAAGAATGGAGAGATAACAAATAATTTCTTAGAACTGCCATATGAATTAGAAGGACAAAAAGGTTGACGCTGTTGTATTTCATGTAAGAGCCGTCAATAAAGAGGGGACGTCTGAGTGGAGTACTGCGCAGGTGGCAGACGAAAGAATACAGCTGCCAGCTTTGTCATATCATCTGAGGCTTTGCAGCGAAAACACTAGTGTGTTAGATGATAAAGATAAGACAGCTTTGTATGAGATTGTAATTGACAACAAGGATGATTTTACGTCAATTACTGCTGGCGACAGAGAGTTAACAGTGACAGCTGTGTATTCATCAGCCGATTCAGATGAAGAAAAAAGTCAATCATCATCTGTAAGTTTGGATTGGAAGAGACAGGACATATTGCAGTTACAAGTGAAGAGGCGATTACTATTAATTGTCGTGTGTCGTGTCAAGGTTATAAGAGCTCTACCTATTCAGAAAAAACATTTGATGTGCTGAGTGCAAATACTGTATGTGAAAACGAAGCGGTATTTGATGCTTCATTAAAGCCAGACAGAATGTATTCTGGTTTTAAAAACAAGGATGCATCTTTGTATCAGATTTTGGCAGGTCATGCACAAAAGAAGGAAATGGAGATTCAAACAGCGTTAGAGGCTGTTGATGAAGAGCTTCAGGTGCCGGTTCAGTATCAGGCATCAATAAAGAAATGCAGCACAGACAAGATGGAGCAGATGCATTTTGATACAGCTGACTGTACTGAAATGACAGTTGTTGCATATCCTGTTACCTTAATGTCAGGTCAGGTTGAGCTTGGTCATATTGTGTGTCAGGCAAATGGAAGCGAAAGTTGGAGTGCGTCAGAGCTTCTTGCAGCGCGAGTGACAAACGATGGAGTTTCTGCTGCGCCAGAAAATTCTGCGTTTTCATCAGGTGACAGTCTGATTCAATCAGGAAAAGTTATGGATGGCTATGCGATTTTAGCAGAAGATGATGGCTACAGACTTTATTATTCACCTCTTTTGAAAAACAGCGCATTAATGCAGCACTCATCATCTGATCAGAGTCTGTACGGTGTTTGGCGCTATGAACTTACTCAAGAAGAAAGCGAAATCACACTTCCTGTATTGATTAGCGTAAATAAAAAGACAACAGATGATGACGAGATTGATGCTTCAAATGGTGCGCTTGTCATGTGGGATGCTGAAAGTGAGAAACCAAAGTATGAAGGTACATCATATGAAGTTAACGTTACAGCTTTATCGAAGACAAACGAGGAAACGCTTTTACTATCAAAAGAAGAAATAGCTTCAGATGAAGAAACTTCATATTCGTGTCATGTCAGTGTGCCAGAAGACTGTGTAAGCCTGACTGTGCAGGTAAAAAGAGAAGGCATTACAGACAAAAATGGATTTACAATAAGCAGACCATCAACAAGTACACTTTCTGTGCGTATTAAAGAATACGAATCAGAGCCAGAGACTGAAACAGAAAGTGAATCTGAAAAGCCATCAGAGACTGAGCCAGAAAGCGAGTCAGAGTCGGAAAGCGAGTCAGAAAAGCCATCTGAGTCAGAAAGTGAGTCGGAATCAGAGACACCGCCAGAGCCAGAACCTCTTTGCAGCACCAGAGCTTTTGTATCAGATAAAAGCAGGAATTTTGTATCCGCTTTTGATCTGGATGAAAATGGAAACTGGAAGGATTCTGGAAGAAAGGCATCTGCATGGCAGGGAAGCATTTATTTTGATGTGGATGCGAATGAAGAAGGATGTGCAGGCTATAAGATCAATGTGCTGTCACTGCTTAAATCAAGGCAAATGACAAGAGATACACTTTTTTATCGCGATGCCTTTTCATTTGAAATTGTAAAGGATGACAGTCAGGCAGGTTTTTATGTTCGCAGTATGCTTTCAACAAAGTCAGGCGGCTACACGATGGAGCAAAATGATACACAGGGTGGTTTTATTGGTGTATATGAGATGTATACGGACCATTCAAATGGTATCTATACATATCTTCTTCCATATTATGTTTCGTGTGAAAGTAATCAGGAAAAGGTGCTTGTATATGCATGGCTAAAGCAGACAAATACGACAGATGAAAATGGAGATCTTATTTCTGCCAGGTTTGAAGTGTTTGTGACAGATGGGGCAGCACCGCTTGGAGATGCTTACATAACAGAACCAGACTGTGCTGTAATGAGTGTACAGGCACTTGCAGGGACAACAACTGCAGAGGGAGAACAAAAGCAGTGGTTAGATTCAGATGTGACAAGTCTTTATCGTGATAAAGGTACAGATGAATTTAAAAAGACACAGCGAGAAAAAGAAAAGATGGAGGATACTTTTTCTGATGCCAGTGTAGAGCAATGCGATAATACAAGCTTTGCATATTGTTTTGCACAAGGAACTGGAATTAGTGAATATCTTGTTCAAACTATGCAGCAGCGCGTTACAAGGGAAGGAAAACAAACATGCACATATCGTTTGCTTCCTGTTTATTGGAAATATGATACAGATGGTGTTCAAAAGAAATACAGTGTCTATTTACCAGAAGACGGCTATGCAGTGCCTTATATTGAGCAGGTCAATGGAAATGAGCCATATCTTTTATACGATCTTTCCATTCGCTTTGCAGCAATGGATGAGATTGGCCTAAGCGATTGGTCAAAGGTTAGTGCAAACGTACATGACGGTGATAATAAGACATTTGTACTTTCAAAAAACACAAGTCTTGGTCATTTGACAGCACTAAAGTTTACTGGTTTGGCAGGTGAGATAGAGAAAGCGTATACGCTTTTAGATCAAAGTAATCAGCCTGTGTCAGAGATTTTAGCAAAGACAAATGAAATTTCATGGAGCTTAAACGGCGACTGGGAAAAAGTGGCGGGCTTTGATGCGACACTTTTCTTTAATTGTCAAGATGGTCAGACAACAGAGATTACCTTTTATTGGAGGGCAGAGGATTGGATAAAGGATCCTGCTGCATGGGAAGTATCATATGGAAGCAGTTTGCTGGAGAAACTGACAGTTTGTGAAGCAAAAGAGGAAGAAACGACTGAAGAAGAAACGACTGAAGAAAATTCTATCGAAGAAAGCTACCACCGAAGAAGTTTCAAGTGAGAAGGCAACAACAGAAAGTGCG
>ENA-OQAA01000482-OQAA01000482.1-human-gut-metagenome-genome-assembly--contig:-NODE-482-length-27045-cov-2.393417_pt1 | contig 27045 bp, 41 predicted proteins | sample MGYA00242489_ERZ504515 | MGnify/ENA primary metagenome ERZ504515 (study PRJEB26092, sample SAMD00036237) | human gut metagenome | host: Homo sapiens | study: EMG produced TPA metagenomics assembly of... | reverse complement strand
CCGCTGCGGTGCCGCCGTTGGGACCATTCTGAACATCAAACCTGTTCTTCAATCCAGGGATGGCAAGCTGGATGCCTACAAAAGAGCGCGTGGTATGCATCAGGCCATGGCAGATGATGATTGATGGGCTGAAATATGATCAGGCTCATCGCTTTGCCGGAAAGAAAATGGTCATTCGCGCAGCTTATTCTGGAGATGCGGAAGCCGGTGCGATCTGGCAGGCAGAATTGCAGACGGCATTTCCGGGAATGTCCATCGGGCTGGATCCCCTGCCAATCAGCATATCCTGCCACACAGGTGATGGTGCCTGGCGCCGGAATAATGAAAGATATTTTTTGAAGAGAAAGAAGAGGAAAGCGGGAAAAGTTATTTAATCCCATATATGATGAATGACGCGATTGAGGATTATCTGGTCTTGGAAAACTGCCGAATGGTAGGAGAGGTTGCCGCAGAAGAGCAAGCGGAGGATTGGAACTGTCTGCGAGGATTTCCGGGAAAGAGGGCGCTTATGTACTTGTTGTGCGGCAGAAGAGCTTGCTTCATGGGGAGGAAACGATGTTTACACTGCATTTTGAAAAAATCCGTGAATCTAGAACCTGCTATCAGTACCATGAGATAGGACATTTTTGGATGGAAGGACAGGAGCAGTGGAGGCGGCTTGTCTATATGGCAGGAACGATCTATGACAAATTTGCGTATGTGGGAGAAGAAGTCTGTACAGAAGGAGAATTGGAACTTTTGAGGCTGGTAGAGTTTGCTCCATTTCGGAATTGGTCCCCGGTACGAGAGTCGCTGGAAGAAAAATATCCTGCGACTTATGAAGGAATTGCATGTATGGAGCAGTTTGCGGCGATGGCACAGGATCGAAGATATTTGGCACTGCTTCGTTTGTACCGCAGATTTCCATCAAGATTTCTGGAACGGTGGCTGACAAGAGCGCTGACGGATCCAAGCAGAGAGCAACTTTATGAAACCATCTTACAGGCAGTGGAAGCCGAGTCAGGTACTTATGAAAAGCGGGATTATGGAGCGGCATTTCATCAAAAGATTGCAGAAAAACGGAAGCAGGCGGAACAGAAACTGATTCGAGCAGGATTTACAGGTACATATCCGGAGTATCATAGGGGAGAGTTTGAGGTCATCATTTTGGAGGAGCATCCTTTTACGGTGATGGAATGGGATCATTTTCAATTTCGAATCTACTATATGGTATCGCAGGTGAAGCGGCAAACAACAATAGGAAGGAATTGTCGACAGGCAAGAAACCGAGGATTCTTTCGGGGAAGAGGAAGAAACAGCTGGATTTTCACAGAAGATGGGAAAATGTTGCAGACAGAATCCGAAAAAAGATGTAAAATAGAAAAACAAAATAAAAAGAAGACAGACCGTGAGAAAACAGAAAAAGAACAGTAGAAATTACGGGATGACAGGAGAAGATAGAGATGGCAAAGACAAAAAAGCAGAAACTGGCGCTGGAAGTGATCGAGCGCTTGCGGGAGGAATATCCAGATGCAGAGTGTACGTTGGACTATGACCAGGCATGGAAATTGTTGATCGGGGTAAGACTGGCGGCACAGTGTACCGATGAACGGGTGAATATTGTGGTAGAGAAATTATATGAGAAATTTCCAGATGTGGATGCGTTGGCAGCCGCGGATGTGGCGGAGATCGAAGAGATCGTGCGCCCTTGTGGGCTTGGAAAAAGCAAGGCGAGAGACATCAGCGCATGTATGAAGATTTTAAAAGAGCAGTATGGGGGACAGATTCCGAAGACCTTTGATGAACTTCTGAAACTTCCGGGTGTCGGAAGAAAAAGTGCAAACTTGATCATGGGTGATGTATTTGGGGAGCCGGCAATCGTCACGGATACACATTGTATCCGTCTTGTAAATCGAATCGGACTGGTGGATGGCATTAAGGAGCCAAAGAAAGTAGAGATGGAACTTTGGAAGATCATCCACCGGAGGAAGGAAGCGATTTTTGTCACAGACTTGTATACCACGGAAGGGAAGTGTGCACGGCCCGCACAAAACCACACTGCGACAGATGCTGTCTGGCAGATATCTGTGCGAAGAAAATTTAGGATAGTATTTACGCAGGATCAGCAGAAACATGTGTAACGTTGAAGTTACAAAATAGATTTAGCCCCAAAAGTGAAGTATCATAAAAACAAGGATTTAAAGTTTACGAGGTAGAAAAATGAGTATCATAAAAAATGAAATTCCGATATTGGAGTTTGATACAGAAAAAGATGCGATTATCAATCCTACACACGAGATGTTAAATATAAAACTTCCGCAAAAATGTGTTTTTGCTTTTCTGGAAGATTATATTGAGGAATATGCGAGTAAGAATGCTTTAAAACAGGTAGCGCATTTCATTAGTGCAACGAAAGAGTATCCGATTTACATAACGGAACACAAAGGGGAAGAGGTTGTGATCTGTCAGGCGCCAGTAGGAGCTGCTCCGGCGACACAGATTTTAGATTGGTTGATTGGCTATGGTGTGCGAAAAATCATTCTGCTGGTTCTTGTGGATGTTTGGAAGAATTTCGCGAAGGAACATTTCTTGTACCGTACAAGGCTCTGAGAGAGGAAGGAACATCTTATCATTATGCTCCGCCTTCACGTTTTATAGAAGTGGATGAAATGGCAAGAAAAGCCATTGAAGAAACTATACTAGAACATGGCATGAAATATCAGGAAGTTATTACCTGGTCAACGGATGGATTCTATCGTGAAACGAAAGAGAAAGTAATATATCGAAAAAGCGAAGGGTGCTCTGTTGTGGAAATGGAATGTTCGGCACTTGCAGCTTGTGCGGCTTTTCGTGGAGTGAATTGGGGAATGATACTTTATACTGCAGATAGTCTTGCAAATGTTGATAAATATGATGAACGAAATTTTGGTGGCAACTCATATGAATATGCACTGATGCTTTGCCTTGATACGGTAGTGAAGATGTAAAGGTTTTTAGATTACAGGGATATTAGTATGTGGTAGGAAAGATAAATAATAGAATTTTAACAAAAGATGCTATCCCGATTTGTGAGTGATACAGGTCAGGATAGCATCTTTTATGAAAGTTTTGATATAAGTTTTTTAATATCTTTAGATTGAATTCACGCAGCAGGTGAAATTATAAATTTACTTTTGCTAAAGCTGCTTCGTCCCCTACGACTGTCACATCTGGGTGCATCTGTAAGATGGAAGCAGGAACGTGTGGTGTTACCGGTCCGAAAAATGCTTTTTCTACGATGTCAGCCTTGTCAGCGCCACTTACAACCACAACAATTTTCTTCGCTTTCATGATCGTTCCGATTCCCATAGTGTAAGCCTGTCTTGGTACGTCGTCGATGGAAGCAAAGAATCTTTTATTTGCTTCGATCGTACTTTCCTGAAGATCTACACAGTGAGTTGTCTTTGCAAAATCATCTGCAGGCTCATTGAATCCGATGTGTCCATTGTGACCAAGTCCGAGAAGCTGAAGATCCTGACCTCCGAGAGAAGCGATCAGAGCTTCGTAGTCAGTACATTCTTTCTCGCTGTCTTCGATCATTCCATTTGGCACATGTGTATTTTCTTTGTCGATGTTGACATGGTCAAATAAATTATCGTTCATGAAATAGTAATAACTTTGATCATTGTCACGAGGAAGTCCCTTGTATTCATCTAAGTTCACAGTAGTGACTTTGGAAAAATCAAGATCTCCGTTGTTATATTTTTCGATGAGCTGCTTGTATGTACCGATCGGTGAGGAACCGGTTGCAAGTCCAAGTACACAGTCTGGCTTTGTAATGATCTGTGCAGCGATGAGATTGGCTGCTTTTTGGCTCATCTGGTCATAATCTTTCATTTTGAAAATCTTCATCATAGTTCTCCTCCAGTTTCCATGCTTATAAATAAATTAGAAATTTGTACTTTAGATAATTCAAATGTAACAAAATCAAACTGGAAAAGCAAGTTTGCAGATGAAATCAACAAAAGTACAAAAAAAACCTACAATCAGATAACGTAGATGATGGTAAGGCGAGAGGCAAAATTAAATGGCTTCCCACCTACCCGAAGCACCGCATGGAAGGACAAGTCCGCTTTCTGATACTGGAAGTCCGATTTCGGAAGATTCTACAGTTCCATGGAAGTGCTTTAACTCTGTGGCGAGCATGTAGGTCAGTACTGCCGGTGCAAGTCCGGTTGTGTAGGAATTGATCAGGAAAAACAGTGGATTGTCTGACAGGATCTTTGTACAGAGTTTCACGAGTGGATGAATGGCATCCTCGATTTTCCAAATTTCTCCTTTTGGACCTCTTCCGTAAGATGGAGGATCCATGATGATCGCATCGTATGTGTTGCCGCGGCGGATCTCACGCTCAACAAATTTGACACAGTCGTCCACGAGCCAGCGGATCGGTGCATCTTTTAAGCCGGAAGAAACAGCATTTTCCTTTGCCCAGTTTACCATTCCTTTTGAGGCATCTACATGTGTGACATGTGCTCCCGCCGCCGCAGCAGCAAGTGTTGCACCGCCGGTGTAGGCAAAAAGATTCAGTACTTTGATCGGACGCCCGGCATTTTTAATCTTTTCAGAAAACCAGTCCCAGTTTGCAGCTTGTTCCGGGAACAGTCCTGTATGCTTGAAACTGAACGGTTTCAGATTGAAGGTGAGCGTTCCATAATGAATCTGCCATTGTTGAGGGAGGTCAAAAAATTCCCATTCACCGCCTCCTTTTGAACTTCTGTGATAGTGGCCATTCATATGTTTCCATCCTTTGTGTGACTTTGGAGTATCCCAGATAACCTGCGGATCCGGACGGACGAGCAGATAGTCTCCCCAACGCTCTAGTTTTTCCCCGTTTGAACAGTCAATAACTTCATAATCTTTCCAGTGATCTGCAATCCACATATTTTTATTCCTTTCTGTTGTTCGTTTTCTCTTAGAATAGTTAAGTTTGCTATTTCAATGTCAGGCACGTTTGTTCCATTCAGGAATTTTTCATGCTGTTTTTTTGAGTATTGATTTTACGTTTCTTCTTATATTCTCATAGAATCCGACTTTTTTCAATGATTTTGCAGGAAGAACCGTAGAATTGGGGAAATTGGAGGAAAAATGTAGAAAATTAGGTTTACCAAAGTGAAAAACAGTGATAGAATGTAATCTATAAGTGAAGAAGAAGGGGCACTTGAAAAAAAGAAAGGTGGATATGAAAATGATTACAGTAAATGCGATGGGTGATAACTGCCCGATTCCAGTAATTAAAACAAAAAAGGCGATGCAGGAGATCACAGGTCCTGAGACGATAGAAGTACTTGTGGACAATGAGATCGCTGTTCAGAATGTGACGAAGATGGCAGTTAGCTCAGGGGGAAATGTAACTTCTCAAAAATTGGGAGAGAAAGAATTTAAAGTGACGATCCAGATGAACGGTGCAGTAGCCAAGGAAGCAGGAGAGGAAGCAGTATGTACACCAGATCGTAAGGGAGATACGATTGTTGTGATCGCTTCTGACAAAATGGGAAGCGGTAATGATGAACTCGGAAAGGTACTGATCAAAGGATTTATTTTTGCGGTGACACAGCTGGAAGAATTGCCAAAGGCGATGATCTTCTACAATGGAGGGGCAACTTTGACAGCAGAAGGTTCGGATTCTCTGGAAGATTTAAAGAGTTTAGAAGCGCAGGGTGTTGAGATTCTGACGTGCGGAACATGTCTGAACTATTACGGCCTGACAGATAAGCTGGAAGTAGGATCTGTGACAAATATGTATACAATCGTGGAGAAGATGGCAGAGGCAGGAAAGATCATTCAGCCTTAGCAAGCAAAAAGAGATTTTATTTCATATAAGGAAAATCCGGCTGAAGGAGAAACAAAGATAAAAGACAGAGAGAAGGAGCACAAAAAAGCGATGAAAAAGACGTGAAATTAACGCAGTTGACGAAGACGGCGGGTTGAGCTGCCAAGATAGGTCCAGAGACACTTGCCCAGGTGTTGGGTAAGCTACCAAAATTTCATGATGACAATCTGCTCGTCGGTATCGAGACGTCCGATGATGCGGCAATCTATAAAGTGACAGAGGATATTGCACTGATTCAGACCGTGGACTTCTTCACTCCAATTGTGGATGACCCCTATACTTTCGGTCAGATTGCAGCGGCAAATTCTCTCAGCGATGTTTATGCGATGGGAGGGGAACCGAAGATTGCGCTGAATATCGTAGGATTTCCGAATTGTCTGGATCCAGCGGTGTTGGGAGAAATCCTGGCAGGAGGAGCAGATAAAGTGAAAGAGGCAGGAGCGGTACTCGTAGGAGGACACTCCGTGCAGGATGATGAGCCAAAATATGGACTTTGTGTATCCGGTTTTGTTCATCCGAAGAAGATTTTTAAAAATTACGGATGCAGACCGGGGGATATACTGATCTTGACAAAGCAGATCGGTACCGGAATCGTCAACACGGCGATCAAAGCGGAGATGGCATCGGAAGCTGCTGTCAAAGAAGCAGTGACGGTGATGGCATCTCTGAATAAGAAAGCAAAGGAAGTTGTAGAAAAATATGATGTGTCAGCCTGCACCGATATTACAGGATTTGACTGTTAGGTCACTGTGTCGAGATGGCGTCGGCAAGTGAAGTTACCTTTGAATTGCATGTGGAAGACATCGCCTATCTGGAAGAGGCAGTCTCATATGCACAGATGGGCTGATTCCGGCAGGAGCGTATAAGAACCGCGGATATTCGATCGATCAGGTAGACTGTGGAACCGTTGCAGAACATTATGTAGATCTTCTGTATGATCCACAGACATCAGGCGGTCTTTTAGTCAGTGTCTCCCCAGAGCAGGCAGAAGAAATGATAAAAGATTTTGCAGAAAAGGGAATGGATACGAAAATATCAATAATTGGAAAGGTACTGGAAAAGGGTGAGAAATTGATTCACCTGAAGTAAGGAAAGTAAAATGAATAAGAATTTATTATACCGCAGGATACCGAAGTAGATGTACTGCTGGAAGATGAAAAGATTCGGGAGCTGACAGAGCAGTACAGTTACGATACCGTGCTGGAAGCGGTGCGGGAGGAGTTGGATAAACTCCGGGCGTTGATCGGAACATGCGAAGACGAAGCAGAAGGAATCCAGGAGATTGAACAATTGTCTGTACGGATTCAGGAGGCAGTAAAGGCGATGCATACGCCGAATATGCGTACAGTGATCAACGGAACCGGAACAATTTTGCATACAAACCTTGGACGTGCACCGATTGGGGAGCGTCATATGAGACATATTGCAGATATTGCAATGAATTATTCTAATTTGGAATATAACCTGGAAGCAGGAGCAAGAGGGGAACGTTATTCGCATTTTGAAAAATTACTTTGCAAAATTACCGGAGCAGAGGCGGCGATGGCGGTGAATAACAATGCAGCGGCAGTTATGCTGATCCTGAGCACAATGGGAAAAGGAAAAGAAGTGATCGTCTCCCGGGGAGAACTTGTAGAGATTGGCGGAAAATTCCGGATTCCTGATGTGATGGAGCAGAGTGGAGCAACGCTTGTAGAGGTCGGTACGACAAATAAGACGCATTATACAGATTATGAAAATGCGATCACAGAGGAGACGGCAGCGCTGTTAAAAGTACATACAAGTAACTACCGAATCGTTGGATTTACAGATAACGTAAGTATCGCAGAACTTGTTCCGCTTGGGAAAGAGCGGGAGATTCCTGTAATCGAAGATCTTGGCAGCGGTGTGCTGATCGATCTTAGCAAATATGGACTGACCTATGAGCCAACCGTACAGGATTCTGTGCGAAATGGTGCAGATGTCGTGTGCTTCAGCGGGGATAAGTTGCTCGGAGGTCCGCAGGCGGGAATCATTGTCGGCAAGAAGAAATATATTGACCAGATGAAGAAAAATCAGCTGACGAGAGCACTTCGGATTGATAAGTTTACAGCGGCAACGCTGGAGGTCGTTTTACAGGAGTATTTATCTGAGGAAAAAGCAATCCAGAATATTCCGGCACTTCGCATGATCACAAAAGAGATCGAAGAGATCACAAGAGATGCGCAGGAATTGGAAGCACTGTTACAGCAGGCAGAATTGCGGCTCAGATTCAGATGGAGCCATGTGAGTCACAGATTGGAGGAGGATCTCTGCCGTTGGAGAGGATCCCAAGTATGGCTGTGACGATTCATCCGGAAAAGATTACGACAGCAGAGTTGGAACTTCGGCTGAGACATATGTCTATTCCGATGATCGTGCGTACAATGAATGACAAGATTGTGATCGATGTGCGCACGGTGGATAAGAAATGGTATCCGAAGATCGCAAAGATGCTCAAAGAAGAAGAGATATTGGAGTAAGGGGAAGCAAAGAGATTCGCCTGAATCAGAAAAAAGGGGATCGGCAAAGATCCCCGAAGGTAGAAAGGCAGTACAGATGAAGAATATCATTATTGGAACCGCAGGTCATATTGACCACGGAAAGACAACTTTGATAAAAGCGCTTACTGGGCGAAATACAGACCGGTGGGAGGAGGAACAGAGGAGAGGGATTACGATCGACCTCGGATTTACTTATTTTGATCTGAAAAACGGGGATCGTGTCGGAATCATCGATGTTCCCGGACATGAAAAATTTATCAACAACATGGTGGCAGGCGTCGTTGGAATGGATCTTGTCATGCTTGTTGTGGCAGCAGATGAAGGAATCATGCCGCAGACGAGAGAACATATGGATATTCTCGGGCTGCTTGGAATTGAAAAAAGCATTCTTGTTATCAACAAATGTGACTTGGTTGATGAGGAGTGGCTGGAACTTGTGGAGGAAGAAATCAAGGAAGAACTGGAAGGCACTTTTCTGGAAGATGCTCCGATCGTAGAAGTATCTGCAGCGACAGGAGAGGGGATTCCACACTTGATCGATGTAATTGAGCAGATGACGGCAAAAGAGGTGGAGCCAAAAGAGATCAACACGATCCCGCGGCTTCCGATCGACCGTGCGTTTACTTTATCCGGATTTGGGACAATCATCACAGGAACGCTGCTGACGGGAAGTATCAGCAAGGAAGATGTTCTTGAGATGTATCCGATTGGCAAAGAGTGCCGAATTAGAAGTATTCAAGTGCACGGGCAGGATGTGGACCGCTGTTATGCGGGGCAGCGTGTGGCAATCAATCTCTCGAATGTAAAAAAGAAGGAAATTGCGAGAGGATGTGTGCTGGCGCCGCCGAACAGTATGAAAAATACAATGCTTCTTGATGTGAAGCTGAATATGCTCCCATCTTCGATGCGAGTGTTGACCAATCATGCGAGACTACATTTCTTCACGGGAACAAGTGAAGTGCTCTGTCGGGCGGTACTTCTTGACAAGGAAGATCTGGGTCCGGGAGAGAGTGGATATGTGCAGCTTCGTCTGGAAGAAGAGGTGGCATTGCGAAGGGGAGACAAATTTGTTGTCCGTTTCTATTCCCCGATGGAGACAATCGGAGGAGGCGTTGTTCTGGAGCCAAATCCAGAGCGAAAGAAGCGTTTCCAGCAGGATGTGATCGAGGAACTGAAGCAGAAAGAATCAGGTTCCTCCGAGGATATTATCGAACTTCATGTCAAGGCGCATGCAGAGACGATGGTAACACTTGGGGAACTTGCGAAATTGACTGCACTTTCTATGGAAGAAGTGGAGGCAGATGTACGATCACTGGAAGCACAGGGAAAAGTATATGTATTCCAGATGAAGAAAGATGTCTATGTATGGCATGCGGCGAGTGAAAATGCAATGAGAGAGACTTTGTGTGAGACACTGCGCAGTTATCATAACAGTCATCCGTATCGATATGGTATGAAAAAGGCAGAAGTACATATGACTTATTTGAAGAAAGTCAAGGCGAATGTATTTGACCTTTATATGGAGATGCTTGTGGAGAAAGGCGTATTGAGACGTCACCAGGAATTTTTGGCATTGCCGGAGTTTGAAATTCCAAAAGATGAAAGATATCAGAGACTGCATGATCAGATGATCACTGTGTTTGAAGATGCAAAATTTGATTTCGCGAAATTTTCTGAGATCCCATTTGAGGAGAAGGAACGTCCGATGGCCGAAGATATTGTAATGTTTCTTGTAGATGAGGGAAGTGTGGTAAAGGTGGCAGAGGATCTGTATACAAGGAAGCATTTCATGGAAGAAGCAAGAGAGATTGTGGAAGGAATGCTGAGGGGGCGCGAGATCATCACGATCGCAGAGCTTCGAGATGCACTGAATACGAGTCGCAAGAGTGCGAAGCCGATCATGGAATATATGGACAGCATAAAAGTGACAAAACGAAACGGAACAGAAAGTGAAAGGGTAGCATACGTATGAATTTAAAACAGCTGGAAGCATTTGTGAAGGTTACGGAAGGACGGAGTTTCTCCAAGGCAGCAAAAGAATTATTCCTGACACAGCCGACAATCAGCGCACACATTGCTTCTTTGGAAAAAGAGTTGAATACAAGGCTGTTTGTGAGGAATACAAAAGAGGTCAGCCTCTCAGAAGATGGAACCGTTTTATATGAATATGCAAAGCAGATGGTAGAGCTGGAACGGAAGATTGAGTATGCGTTTCTTCATGAAGAACAAGATGCACCGCAGTGTATTACGATTGCGGCATCTACGATTCCGGCGCAGTATCTTTTACCGCGAATTTTGGCAAGATTTAGTGAACGGTACCCGAAAGAACAGTTTAAAGTGATGGAGACTGACAGTGCAAGAGCGATTGAACATGTGATCAATCATACTGCAGATATCGGTTTTACCGGGACGGTGATGGAGAAAAAGAACTGCAAGTACATTCCGTTTTATTGGGATGAACTTGTCGTGATCACACCGAACAATGAAAAATTCCGCAGACTAAGGGAGATTGGTTCCCCACTTGACTGGATCATGAATGAGCCGATCATCATGCGTGAAGAAGGATCGGGAACGCGGAAAGAGGCGGAACGTCAACTTCGGGAAAATGGTATTGAGGTGGAGAGTCTGAATATCATTGCAAGTATTGAAAATACAGAGACCATCAAGCGGTCTGTCGGAAATGGACTGGGTGTCTCTGTGCTGTCAAAGCTCGCAGCGCAGGATGAACTGATCCATGGAAGGATATTAAGTTTTTCTCTTCCGTCACAGCGCGGAGGAAGAAATCTGAATATCGTATACAACAAAAATTTTCATCTGCCGCAGGCAGTAGAGAAGTTTATTAAGGTGACAAGAGAGGTTTACCAGACATTTTAGAAGAAAATGCTGGTGGGAACCGCAGGGAATGTGAAAGTTGTTTTCTGCGGTTCTGCAAGAAAAAGAAAGCAGGCAGGTACGGTTATGATATATATGGATAATGCTGCGACGACGATGAGAAAGCCGAAGGAAGTCATCGAGGCAGTCACAAATGCAATGCAGTGTATGGGAAATGCCGGCAGGGGGGCACATGAGGCATCTTTAGATGCATCGAGAGTGATTTACGATACGAGAGAGCGTCTGGCAAAGCTTTTTGGGGCGGAGAGTCCGAAAAATATTGTATTTACAAATAATTCGACAGAGAGTCTGAACATTGCAATCCGGGGTGTGTTATGTCCGGGGGATCATGTTGTGACGACGATGTTAGAGCACAATTCAGTATTGCGGCCGCTTTATGCAATGGAAGAAAATGGTGTGGAGCTGACGATTGTTTCCAGTGATCCGGCGGGGAATATTTCGTACGATGAAATGGAAGCGGCGATTCGTCCACACACAAAGGCGATCGTCTGTACGAATGGCTCAAATCTGTCGGGAAATATAATCGATATTGCTCGTGTGGGAGAAATTGCGAAGAGACATCAGGTGCTTTTGATTGTCGATGCTTCACAAACGGCAGGGGTATATCCGATTGATGTACAGCAGATGCAGATTGATATTTTATGTTTTACCGGGCATAAATCCTTGTTAGGTCCGCAGGGAACCGGGGGAATGTATGTCCGCACAGGATTGGAAGTCCGCCCACTCAAGTGTGGCGGCAGTGGTGTCGATACTTATAATAAGCATCATCCGAAAGAAATGCCTACTGCTCTGGAGGCAGGGACACTGAACGGACATGGAATCGCAGGGCTTGGAGCTGCAGTGAAATATTTGGAGGAGACGGGGATTGATCAGATCCGGGAGAAGGAACTTCAGTATATGTGGCAGTTCTATCACGGGGTGAAAAAGATTCCGAATGTAAAAATTTACGGGGATTTCTCGACAGAGCGACGCTGTCCGATCGTGACGCTGAATATTGGGGAGTATGACTCTTCGGAAGTCAGCGATGAGCTTCTGATGACCTACGGAATTTCTACAAGACCGGGGGCACACTGTGCGCCGCTGATGCATGAAGCATTTGGAACGGTTGAACAAGGGGCAGTACGTTTCAGCTTCTCGCATTATAATACAGAAGAAGAAGTAGAGACAGCGATCCAAGCAATCCGGAACTGTCAGAAGAGTAGATGCAGAGACAATAAAAAGAAAAGAAGTAAGTAGAAAACATGAGAAAGAAAGAATTGAAACTAGTGATCACTTTCCATACAACGGCAGATGCGATGGCGATGGAGAAAGCATGTAAGGAGCATGGAGCTGCCGGAAGACTGATCCCAGTTCCGCGTACAATCTCTGCGGGCTGTGGATTATCTTGGTGTGCAGATCTGACAGAGCGGGAAGCGTTAAAAAGCGTTATGGAGAAAGTCGGACTTCAAGAAGAAGAGATGCATGAGTGCATGGTATAAGAAGGAACAGAAATAAAAATTGTGAGGGTATCGCCAATCATCTAATTGAATGATTGGGCGATACCCTCAATTTTTATTGTATTCTGCAAACCTTTGTTCTTTGTTTGTGTTAATTTTTGGCGAGGAACTGTGCCAGTGTTCCCGGCAGAAGTTCTGCGCTGTATTTGCTCAGAGAGTAGGATCCCTGGCAGAGTAGCCAGTCGTAGATCAGTGAGCGTTCATACATCGTGTAGAGATGAACAAGTTCGTTTGCGGAGCGTTCAGAAGTAAACTCCCCACAGTTCTGTGCAGCTTCGATGATTTCCCGGATGCAGGTGAAATAGAATCGCTGATCATCTAGAAGTGCACGTTGGTCTCTTGTCGTCAGCTGCGAGGAGTAGAGTAGTGTCAGAAGTTCCATATCCACGCTTGTCTCGATCATCAGGAACAGTTCATAGTTCAAATAGAGAAGTTTGTCAGTGGCAGAAAGAGTTGGATCCATCGATGCGACAAGCTCTTCGTATTTATCATCAAACAGATAGGCAAGTGAGCCGAGCAGGGCATCTTTTCCTTTAAAATAATGATAAAAGCTGCCTTTGGATGTTCGGGAGGCAGTGATGATATCATCGATTGTCGTTGCGTGATATCCTTTTTATAGAAAAGGTTCCATGCAGCTTTTACAATCTTACTCTTTGTCGTCTGTCGTTTTCTAGGCATAAGCTGCCTCCTTTCTTTTTGTGTGAAGATTACCCAACTTGGAACCCATACTTTAGCGGATCATCTGGATCGATCACATAGGTTGCTGCTCCGGTAATGTAGGCACTTCCGGTAATCTGTGGGATGATTGCTTTGTAGTTCCCGACAGTTGTTTCCCCTTTGACGATTCCGGTAAATTTAGAGCCGATGAAACTTTCATATACAAAAGGTTCGTTCATGCCGATTTGGCCGTGGGCATACAGTGCGGCAAGCTTTGCGCTTGTTCCGGTTCCGCAAGGAGAACGGTCAGCCATGTGGTCTCCAAAGATTACGACATTTTTCATGGTGCATCCAGGGGTTGTCGTAGAACAGTACAGTTCTGCGAGATCCACAGAAGTAATATCAAGTGTAGGGTGTTTGATTTTTACTTCTTCATTGACCTGTTTTACAAGCTGCATTCCAAAACGTGTCAGTTCCTGGATGTTTTCCGGTGTGACTGTCTTGCCGATCTGTGAGAGATCTACGAGAGCGAAAAAGCTTCCGCCGAAGGAAATATCGTACTTGATTTTTTTGCCGTCAATCACCGTTGTAAGATTTTCTTTATATAAGAAAGCAGGAACATTTGTGAGTGTGACGTTTAAGACTTTTCCATTTTTGACTTCTGCTTTTGTTCGGATCAATCCGGCAGGAGCATCCAATACCACTTCTGTATAAGGTTCCTTTGCCTCCACAAGCCCGGTTTCGATGAGTGCAGTGACAGAGCCGATGGTTCCGTGGCCGCACATATTCAGATATTCTCCGGTGTCCATGAAGATGACGCCAAAATCTGCTTCCGGATGGATCGGATCGGTCAGAAGTGCACCAAACATATCGTGATGTCCGCGCGGTTCGAACATTAGGGCAGTGCGGTATTTGTCATAATGTTTTGCAAGATAGTTCTTGCGCTCGATCATCGTATCTCCCTTTAATGGGGGAAATCCGGATAAAATAATTCGCGTAAATTCTCCTACGGTATGTGTGTCGATTGCTTTGAAAGCGGCCTCGAAAGAGTCCGTGTTTAAATGTGGATTGATTTCCATTGCGGTACCTCCGAAATTTTTATGTCAGCTGTATATAAGATAGCGGACTTGTTAATAGACTAAATACTAGAACGTAGTTCAGTTTTCTAATAGTATTATCAATGAAAAGTCCTAAAAAGTCAATGGAAAGTGGGAGTTTGAAAGAATAAATAAAATGAAAAAAGTTGGAATTTACTATTGAAAAACAGATAGGTTTGTGATAAAGTAAATGAGCAGAGAAAAATGCATATCTGGGGGTAGATGGGTAACTGGTGTGCCTCCTAGTCTTCAAACTAGTGTGGGGCGTTAGGAGCGTCCCGGGTGGGTTCGATTCCCACATGCCTCCGCCAAAAGGAGAAAAGTTCCAGATGCATCCGCAGTCCGACTGAGAAGTCGAGAGAGGCTGTGGTTCCGGAAGATGCATTGCGTAGAATGTAAAGCACAGATGTCTTTGAGCGGCTTACATATAGATGTGCAGACTGGAATGGATATAGATGGTCAGTGATGACCGAGAACAGAATAGAGAATGTAGGGCTGTTGCTGTCAGAATACAGGGGCAGGCTTGATTAAATGATGAATGAAAAAGCTGAGTATTATACTCAGCTTTTAGTGAATACAGATAAAGGAGTCGAGAGCAGTGGGACGGGTACATATTTTATTAAAGCAGCATGTGGGGGCACCATGCAAGGCTGTCACGGAGCCGGGGGCGGATGTACAGAGAGGGACATTGATCGCAGTTCCGGACGGGCTTGGTGCCAATATATTTTCCAGTGTCTGTGGAGTTGTGGAGTCGGTAACTGACACAGAGATCGTCATCCGCAAGAAGGAAGAACAGCCAGAAGTTATGTGAAGATTCCGGAAGGAACGAAGGCTGAGATGGTGGCCTATGCTGGTATCACCGGAATGGGCGGCGCGGGATTTCCGACAGCAGTGAAACTTTCCGCAGATTTGCACGGGGGATATATTCTTGTCAATGCGGCAGAATGCGAGCCGGGACTTTGTCATAACATCCGACAGATTGAAGAACAGTGTGACAAGATCATAAGGGGAGTAAAATATTGCATGGAGCTGACAAATGCATCCAAGGCGATTTTTGCAATTAAGAAAAAAAATGAAAAGGCAGTTCGCGTTTTAAAAGAAGCACTGAAAGAAGAGGAAGGAATCACACTTCATCTCTTGCCGGATATTTATCCGATGGGAGAAGAACGAGCAGTTGTAAGAGAGTGTCTTGGAGTGGAGCTTGGAGTGGATCAGCTTCCGACGGCAGCAGATGCAGTTGTAATCAACGTAGAGACCGTTTCTAGAGTGGCAGAGGCGATCGATGAGAGAAAGCCATGTTTTTCCAAGAATGTAACTGTCGTAGGAAAGTTAAACGGCGGCGAAGAGCCACATGTCTTTTAGATGTTCCGATCGGACGAGTATCGGGGAACTGATCGAGCGTGCAGGAGGGATTAATGGAATTTACGGAGAGATTATCGTGGGAGGACCATTTACCGGGCATGCAGCGCAGGAGGATACCCCGGTGACAAAGACAACCGGAGGGGTGATCGTGACGATTGATCTTCCAGATCTTCATGGGGCGCCGGTAGGACTTCTTGTCTGTGCCTGTGGTGGGACAGAGGAGCGTATGCGCGATATCTGTGCGAAGATGAATGGCAAGGTTGTATCGGTTGCGAGATGTAAGCAGGCCGTTGAGATGAAAAATGGTGCGTTAAAATGTGAGCGTCCGGGAAACTGTCCGGGACAGGTGAAAAACAGCATCCAGTTTAAGAAAGATGGATGTGAGTACATTATAATAGGAAACTGTTCGGACTGTTCCAACACAGTGATGGGATCTGCGCCAAAGATGGGGCTGAAAGTATTCCACCAGACAGATCACGTGATGCGGACAATTCACCATCCGCTGTACAGACACTTAAGAGTATCAAAGAAAGTAGAACAGGATATTTAATCTGCTTTCCGGTCTGGTGGACCGGGAAGCATTCATATAAGGAGGGACATGTTATGTCAATTACAGCAGAAACAGCAAAAGAACATGCGAAGGATCCAGCGGTGCTTTGCTGCCGGGCGGAAGCGGGGATTACGATTGGTGTTGAAAATTTGGAAGATCCAACGATTTTTGATGATCTTGTAGATTCTGGGCTTTTAAATCTGGACGGAGTTCTGACGATCGAGCAGATTCTTGGGGCGACATTGACGAAGACTTGTGATTCACTGACGCCACTTACACCGGATGTGGTAGCAGGAATCAAGGAAGTGGAACAGGAGATAGCTGTTGAAGAGCCTGCAGAAACAGAGGCAGAGCAAAAAGAGGAAGTGGCATCCAGTCAGAGTATTGTTACAACGGCTGGCGGTGTGTTAAAGATTCACATTGGAAAGGGAAAAGATATTGACATCGAAATTCCGACAGGAATCACAGCAGGTGCTGCAGGCGTGCAAATGCCAGCGATGCAGCCAGCTTCTGTTGTGCCGGTTGCAGCGATGCCGGCAGCGGAAGAGAAACCTGAGAAGGTTATCAGAAGCCTGACAAGAAAGCATTTTAAAATTACAGAAGTAAAACGTGGACCGGAGACGAAGATCGAGGGAACTGTTTTATATATTCGAGAAGGGATTGAGGAGGAAGCAGCAGCTTCCCAGGAACTTGTCAATAGTCTGAAGATTGATATTATCACACCGGAACAGTATCATACATACTCTGAGACGATTATGGATGTACAGCCGATCGCAGCAAAAGAAGGGGAAGATGAGATTGGATCCGGTACAACAAGAGTGCTTGACGGCGTTGTTGTTATGGTGACAGGTACCGATGCAAATGGTGTTCAGATTGGAGAGTTTGGATCTTCTGAAGGAATTTAGATGAAAATATTATGTGGGGAAGACCGGGAGCGCCGGAGAAAGGTGAAATCTTCATTAAGACAGAAGTGGTCATCAAAGAAGGTACGAATATGGAACGTCCGGGACCGCTTGCGGCCCACACTGCAACGGATGTGATCACACAGGAGATCCGCCTTGCCCTGAAGAAACTGGATGATACACTTGTTGTTGATACAGAAACATTTGAACAGGTGAGAAGACCTGGTAAGAAAAAAGTTGTGATCGTAAAAGAAATTATGGGACAGGGAGCGATGCATGACAATCTGATTCTTCCGGTAGAGCCGGTTGGTGTCCTTGGAGCAAAACCAAATGTAGACCTTGGAAATGTTCCGGTTATGGTATCTCCGCTTGAGGTACTTGACGGATGTATTCATGCGCTGACATGCATTGGACCTGCATCAAAGGAAATGTCAAGACATTACTGGAGAGAACCTCTTGTACTGGAAACCTTGTATGACAAAGAACTGGATCTCTGCGGCGTTATTTTTGTAGGAAGTCCTCAGATCAATTCGGAGAAATTCTACGTGTCAAAGCGTGTCGGAATGATGTGCGAAGCTCTGGATGTAGACGGAGCATTTGTCACAACCGAAGGGTTTGGAAACAATCACATCGATTTTGCAAGCCACATTGAACAGATTGGTATGAGAGGAATTTCTGTAGTTGGGATGTCGTTCTGTGCAGTGCAGGGAGCGCTTGTTGTCGGAAATAAATATATGACCAATATGGTTGATAACAATAAATCGGAATCCGGAATCGAGAATGAAGTGCTCGCATGCAATACACTCTGTCATGAAGATGCAATTCGTGCGCTTTATATGCTGAAAGCAGATATGGCGGGAGAAGAGATCAAGAAGCCGGAGAAAAAATGGAATCCAAATGTGAAGGAAAATAACGTGGAGCTGATCTCTAATGTGACTGGGAAACCGGTAGAACTTGTGGCAAATGAACAGTCTCTGCCAATGAGCCAGAAGCGAAAAGAAAAATACGACTAAAATTTTGCGGCAGCCAGAAACTGTCGGAAAGTCGATGGCAGGTGATGACATGAAGTATGGGGATAAGATCATTCGGATGGAAGGGGTGATCGTGGAGGTACATGATGGCTGTGTGGGGATTGATTTGAAAGGTCGTCTCGGCTATCTGAAAGTACCGATGCGGATGTTGATCACAGACTATCCGGTGAAGGTGGGACAGGAAGTTGCATGGAACATGAGTTTTGTGGAACAGATGGCCCTGAGATCAATGAAAAATATATGAGCAATCTGATGACGTATCAGAAGCGTCAGGAAAAAATGCGTGCGAACAATAGAGACGATGAGGAGGTAACGCAATGAGCTTAACAGTAGTGAAAGGTATGCAGTCGGAAATCTTTGTTCCGATCACACCGCCGGCTGTATGGACTCCGGTGAAGAAAGAGCTGAAAGATATGACGATCGCGCTGGCAACAGCAGCGGGTGTTCACCATAAAAGCGATGAGAGATTTAATCTTGCAGGTGATTTTACTTGGAGAAAAATCACAGATCAGATGAAATCCGATGAATTGATGGTATCCCACGGTGGATATGACAATGGGGATGTCAATAAAGACATCAACTGTATGTTTCCGATTGACCGGATCCATGAACTGGCGAAGGAAGGATTTATCAAAGCGTGCGCGCCAGTGCATGCCGGATTTATGGGAGGCGGCGGAAATCAGGAGAAGTTTAAACATGAGACAGGACCTGCGATCGCTCAGATGTTTAAAGAGGAAGGTGTAGATGCAGTGATCCTTACTGCTGGTTGAGGTACCTGCCACCGCTCTGCAGTACTGGTGCAGAGAGCGATTGAGGAAGCGGGAATTCCGACAATTATTATTGCGGCACTTCCGCCGGTTGTACGTCAGGCTGGAACCCCTCGTGCGGTAGCGCCGCTTGTTCCGATGGGAGCAAATGCGGGAGCGCCGAACGATGTAGAGATGCAGACTGCAATCGTAAAAGCGACATTGGAACAGCTCATAGAGATTGAAACTCCTGGAAAGATTGTTCCGCTTCCATTTGAATATGTAGCGAAAGTATAATCATGTGTAATATCATATAAAAAAGAAAACGTATATGAGAACTATTTCTGGTAGAGTGAGTATCAAAGGAACGATGCGAAGAAAGAGAATGGGACTTCATACACGTTTTTTTTATTTGCTTTTTGTAATGGGTGTGAAGGGAAAAGCAGATGTGAAGGAAAGGGGAAAGAAAAGTGGAAGAAATTAGAAAGCGGCGTCTTGTCATTAAAGCTTTTCATGCAGAAACTGTTCGGGAAGGGCAAGAAAATCAGATCACAAGGGCGAGGGAGATAGAAGTAGCACCAGAATCTTTTGCAGAAAAAGCGGATCATGAGATGATTGAACAGATTCGTATTCGGCTTGTGCATCCAGATCAGTACCAGGAGGAGACGAACAGCATTATGGATGTAATTCCGATTTCAGCAAAAGTACTAGGAGAAATCGGTGAGGGAGTGACACACACCGTGACAGGAGCTTATGTATTGTTAACCGGGGTGGATGTAGATGGAATCCAGACAGCGGAATTTGGATCATCGGAAGGGGTGATCGAGGAGCAGATCGCATGGGGGAAAGCTGGAACACCTAAGCGGGGAGATGAACTGATTTTGTTTGAGGTGACGTTCTGTGCCGGCAAGGGGCAGGATCGTGAGGCGGTCACAAGGGCGCATGCGCTCTGCGATGAATTTGTCCAGCAGTACCGGGAGTGTTTAAAAAAGCTGCGCGGGGAACAGTGTACAGAGCGGAGAGAGTTCTATGATATTGAGAGACCGGGAAGAAAGAAGGTTGTGATTGTAAAACAGGTGGCTGGTCAGGGGGCAATGTATGACATTGCAGCTCTTTGCAAAAGAACCATCGGGAATGGCAGGAGGCAGATCTATCATTGATATGGGAAATATGCCTCTGGTCGTAACACCGAATGAATACCGGGATGGATCTTGCGATCCATGCAGTAAGGAAAGAAGGAGGAAAAAGCGATGGGAATCGGACCGTCTACAAAAGAAACAAGCCTGCATCATTTTCGGGATCCGCTTCTGGATGTAATATCTTCGGATGAAGAACTTGATCTGTTAGGCATTATTATAGTAGGAACTCCTGATAATCAGGAAGAAAAAATGCTCGTAGGAACGAGAGCTGCCGTGTTGGCGGAGAGTATGCGGGTAGATGGGGCAATCATTTCTGCGGATGGATGGGGGAATAGTGATGTGGATTATGTCAATACGGTGGAGCAATTGACAAAGAGAGGAATTGCTGTCTCTGGATTGAAGTTTGTTGGGACTTCCGGCGGTTTTGTTGTGGAGAGCCCGAATCTGAATGCAATCGTAGATATTAATAAGAGTAAGAGTGGTACAGAGACGTGTGTGCTTGGAGAAAATAGTGTGACAGAGCTGGATGCGAGAAAGGCTGCGGCGATGTTAAAGCTAAAGATGAGAAGGGGATGAAGAAAAAGACGAAAAAAGACATGCCTGCAAGATGACTGACTAAGCTGCGGCATGTCTTTCTTCTATATTTATTGAGAGGTTTTGTTGCTTTGCAATCCGTTATATTAAAAGAGGGGGAATGGATATTGGATTGAATTTCGCACAAACTGTCTATTGGGGGAAACAGTTTTTTCAAATCCTTGCAAAAGCAACAGTTAGTGGTATAAAGTTATAAAAGATAGGCTGAAAAAAAGACAGTATCCTCCTGAAGATCACCGCCTTTGGTCTGCATCACTAATATAACTTCGGTGATAGTATAAAGCCGGAGTCGAAAATTGTCAATAGGAAAGAAGAAAAAATTGTACATTAAAAAATACAATAAAAAATCGAAAAAAATGTAAAAAATAGTTGCAAAACGAAAAAGTATCTTGTATACTAAGAGAGCTGTGACATGATAGCGTTGAAGCGTGAGGTTGCTGCTTAACATAGCAGGTGTTCCGTGGAGCGAATGTCAAGTTAGGAAACTGGCGACAAGTCACTGTACGAATCAATAACAGCCGATGAAAAACGGTAACAACGTGTGAGAGTTTTATGACACACACGGGAGAGTGTACAGTCACCGCTTGTCGTACTTAAGTTGAATAGTACGAAAAGGAGGCGACTTTTTATGGCAAGTCAAGTAATGAGAATCACATTAAAAGCATATGATCATCAGTTAGTAGATGCATCAGCAAAGAAAATTATCGAAACTGTAAAGAAAAATGGAGCACAGGTGAGTGGACCGGTACCACTTCCAACTAAGAAGGAAGTTGTAACAATCTTAAGAGCGGTACACAAATACAAAGATTCCAGAGAGCAGTTCGAACAGAGAACTCATAAGAGACTGATCGATATCACAACACCAACACAGAAAACAGTTGATGCATTATCAAGATTAGAGATGCCGGCTGGTGTTTATATTGATATCAAAATGAAAAACAAATAAGACAGTAACAATCCTATATTTAGGATGAACACATATATTCAGTGTTCCGCTGTAAATCACAGGAGGTAATTATAATGAAGAAAGCTATTTTAGCTACAAAAGTCGGAATGACTCAAATCTTCAACGAAGATGGAGTTTTAACTCCAGTAACTGTACTTCAGGCTGGTCCATGTGTAGTAACACAGATCAAGACAGTTGAGAACGACGGTTACAGCGCTGTTCAGGTTGGTTTCGTTGACAAGAAAGACAAAATCGTTAACGTAGACAAGAACGGTAAGAAAACAATCGTGCACAGACACGGTACAACAAAAGCAGAAAAAGGACATTTTGACAAAGCTGGTGTTTCAAGCAAGAGATTTGTAAGAGAATTCAAATTTGAAAATGCTGAGGAATTTACATTAGCACAGGAAATCAAAGCTGACATCTTTGCAGCAGGAGACAAAGTAGATGCTACTGCAATCTCAAAAGGTAAAGGATTCCAGGGTGCGATTAAGAGACATAACCAACACAGAGGTCCTATGACTCACGGTTCTAAATTCCATCGTCATGCAGGTTCCAATGGTGCTGCATCTGATCCGAGCAAGGTATTCAAAGGAAAGAAGATGCCAGGACACATGGGAAGCAAGAGAATTACAATTCAAAATCTTGAAATCGTAAGAGTAGATGCTGAAAACAACTTAATCTTAGTAAAGGGATCTGTACCGGGACCTAAGAAATCTTTAGTGACAATTAAAGAAAGCGTAAAAGCAATCTAGTCTTTAATAGGAAAGGAGGAACACACAGATGGCAAACGTATCTGTTTATAATATCGAAGGTAAAGAAGTTGGAACAATCGACTTAAGCGATGCAGTATTCGGTGTTGAAGTAAACGAACACTTATTACACATGGCAGTTGTAAGCAACTTGCAAATAAACGTCAGGGAACACAGAAAGCAAAAACTCGCTCAGAAGTTCGCGGCGGTGGTAGAAAACCATGGAGACAAAAAGGAACAGGTCATGCAAGACAAGGTTCTACAAGAGCTCCACAATGGACAGGCGGCGGAGTTGTATTTGCTCCAACACCAAGAGATTACTCTTTCAAATTAAATAAGAAAGAGAAGAGAGCTGCTCTGAAATCAGCTCTGACAAGTAGAGTAGAAGAAAAGAAATTCATCGTTCTTGATGAGATCAACTTTGGAGAGATCAAGACAAAGAATTTCCAGAATGTACTGAACAACTTAAATGTAGCAAAAGCGTTAGTTGTTTTAGAAGATGGAAATAAGAATGCAGAATTATCTGCAAGAAACATTCCTTCTGTTAAGACAGCTCGTACAAATACAATCAATGTATACGACATTCTGAAATATAACACAGTAATCGCTACGAAAGCAGCTGTTGAGACTATCGAGGAGGTGTACGCATAATGGCAAACATTCAGTATTATGATGTAATCCTTAAACCAGTGATCACTGAGAAGAGTATGGCTGCTATGGCTGAAAAGAAATACACATTTTTAGTTCATCCACAGGCAACAAAGTCTCAGGTAAAAGAAGCAGTTGAAAAAATGTTCGCAGGAACAAAAGTAAAAAGCGTAAATACTATGAATCTTGATGGAAAAACAAAAAGACGTGGTATGACATACGGAAAAACTGCAAAGACAAAGAAAGCAATCGTTCAGCTTACAGAAGAAAGCGCTGATATCGAGATTTTCGAAGGCTTATAAGATAAAGTAACTATACGGTGCAAATCCGTGAAACGAAAAATTAGGAATTGAAAGGAGAGACAGTAATGGGAATTAAAACATACCGCCCATATACACCTTCCAGAAGACATATGACTGGCTCTGATTTCTCAGAGATCACAAAGACAACTCCGGAGAAATCTTTAGTTGTATCTTTAAGCAAAACAGCTGGTCGTAACAATCAGGGTAAAATCACAAGTTAGACACCGCGGAAGGCGGAGCAAAAAGAAAATATAGAGTAATTGATTTCAAGAGAAGGAAAAGACGGAATTCGGACTACTGTAATCGGTATCGAATACGATCCGAACAGAACAGCTAACAATCGCTTTAATCTGCTACGCAGATGGAGAGAAAGCTTACATCTTAGCTCCTCAGGGATTAACAGATGGAATGAAAGTTATGAACGGACCAGAAGCAGAAGTAAGAGTAGGAAACTGCTTACCACTTTCTGAAATTCCGGTTGGTACACAGATTCACAACATCGAGTTATATCCAGGAAGAGGCGGACAGTTAGTTCGTTCAGCTGGTAACAGCGCTCAGTTAATGGCGAAAGAAGGAAAATACGCTACACTTAGACTTCCGTCTGGAGAGATGAGAATGGTTCCGATCATTTGTAGAGCATCTATCGGTGTAGTAGGAAACGGAGATCACAACCTTGTGAACATCGGTAAAGCCGGACGTAAACGTCACATGGGTATCAGACCAACAGTTCGTGGTTCTGTTATGAACCCTAACGACCATCCACACGGTGGTGGTGAAGGTAAGACTGGTATTGGTCGTCCAGGTCCATGTACACCTTGGGGTAAACCAGCACTTGGTCTTAAGACAAGAAAGAAAAACAAACATTCTAACAAGTTAATCGTTAGAAGAAGAGATGGTAAAGGTATCAAATAAATAGTTTACAAGGAGGTTAGAACCTATGGCTCGCTCACTTAAAAAAGGACCATTCGCGGACGAAAGCTTACTTAAAAAAGTAAAAGCTATGAATGAAGCAGGCGACAAATCAGTGATCAAAACATGGTCACGTCGCTCTACAATCTTCCCACAGATGGTTGGACATACAATCGCTGTTCATGACGGAAGAAAACATGTACCTGTATATGTAACAGAAGATATGGTTGGACACAAACTCGGAGAGTTCGTTGCAACAAGAACATACAGAGGACACGGAAAAGACGAAAAGAAATCAAGAGTTCGTTAATAGAGATGAATAAAACAACACCCTTTGTACATAGTACCATGGGGAGGGCTTAATTATGAAAGGAGGATTCATCCATGGCTAAAGGACATAGATCCCAAATCAAAAGAGAGAGAAATGCAAACAAAGACACTAGACCGTCAGCTAAGTTATCTTACGCTAGAGTTTCAGTTCAGAAAGCATGTTTCGTATTAGATGCCATCAGAGGTAAGGATGTACAGACAGCACTTGGTATTTTAACTTACAATCCAAGATATGCTTCTAGTTTAATAAAGAAATTATTAGAATCAGCAATCGCAAATGCTGAGAACAACAACGGTATGAATGTTGAGAACCTTTACATTGAAGAATGTTACGCAAACAAGGGACCAACAATGAAGAGAATTAGACCGAGAGCACAGGGAAGAGCTTACAGAATTGAGAAGAGAATGAGCCACATTACACTTGTGCTGAATGAAAGATAAGGAGGGCAATCATGGGACAGAAAGTTAATCCTCATGGCTTGAGAGTCGGTGTTATCAAAGATTGGGACTCTAAATGGTATGCAGAAGATAAATTTGCAGATTATTTATAGAAGATCATAAAATCAGAACATTTCTGAAAAAGAAATTATATAGCGCAGGAGTTTCTAAGATTGAGATCGAAAGAGCATCTGACCGCGTGAAAATCATCATCTATACAGCAAAACCAGGTGTAGTAATCGGTAAAGGTGGAGCTGAGATCGAGAAAGTAAAAGCTGAATTAGCTAAATTTACAGATAAGAAATTAGTTGTAGATATCAAAGAAATCAAAAGACCAGACAAAGATGCTCAGTTAGTAGCTGAGAACATTGCATTACAGTTAGAGAACCGTATTTCTTTCAGACGTGCAATGAAATCTTGTATGTCAAGAACAATGAAAGCAGGAGCACTTGGTGTAAAACTTCTGTATCAGGACGTTTAGGTGGAGCAGATATGGCTCGTACAGAATTTTACAGCGAAGGAACAATCCCGCTTCAGACATTAAGAGCAGACATCGACTATGGATTCGCTGAAGCTGACACAACTTATGGAAAAGTTGGTGTTAAAGTATGGATCTACAAAGGCGAAGTTCTTCCAACAAAAGAGACTAAGGAAGGGAGCGATAAATAATTATGTTAATGCCAAAAAGAGTAAAACGTCGTAAACAATTCCGTGGTTCTATGAAAGGAAAAGCTTTACGTGGAAATAAAATCACAAACGGTGAATATGGTATTGTTGCAATGGAACCATGCTGGATCCGTTCAAATCAGATCGAAGCAGCCCGTATCGCTATGACACGTTACATCAAACGTGGTGGTAAAGTTTGGATCAAAATATTCCCGGACAAACCTGTAACTACAAAACCAGCTGAAACACGTATGGGTTCTGGTAAAGGAACTCTGGAATACTGGGTAGCAGTTGTAAAACCAGGACGTGTAATGTTTGAACTTTCAGGAGTACCTGAAGAAGTAGCTCGTGAAGCATTACGTCTTGCTATGCACAAATTACCTTGTAAATGTAAGATCGTTTCTCGCGAAGATTTAGAAGGCGGTGATAACAGTGAAAATTAATACATTTGTAAAAGATTTAAAAGGAAAATCAGTTGCAGAATTAAACGAAAGAATTAGTAGCTGCTAAAAAGGAACTTTTCAACTTAAGATTCCAGAACGCAACAAATCAATTAGACAACACAAGCAGAATTAAAGAAGTAAGAAAAAACATTGCTAGAATTCAGACAGTTATTACAGAAGCTTCTAAAGCTGAATAATAATTAAGATTGTGTTGAAAATTGTGAAAGGAGCAAAACTGTGGAAAGAAATTTAAGAAAAACACGTGTTGGTAAAGTTATCAGCAACAAAATGGATAAAACTATTGTAGTTGCAGTTGAAGATCACGTAAAACATCCTCTTTACAACAAAATCGTAAAGAGAACATATAAATTGAAAGCACATGATGAAGCAAATGAATGCAACATCGGTGACAAAGTAAAAGTTATGGAAACAAGACCATTATCCAAAGATAAAAGATGGAGACTTGTTGAAGTTATGGAAAAAGTAAAATAGTATTGAAGGAGGTTTACCTGCATGATACAGCAAGAAAGTAGACTTAAAGTAGCAGATAATACAGGTGCGAAAGAATTACTTTGCATTCGTGTGTTAGGTGGTTCTACTAGAAGATATGCTAACATCGGTGATGTAATCGTTGCTACTGTTAAAGATGCAACACCAGGTGGCGTTGTAAAAAAAGGTGATGTAGTAAAAGCTGTAGTTGTTCGTACAGTAAACAAAACTCGTCGTAAAGAGGTTCATACATCAGATTTGATGAAAATGCTGCTGTAATTAT
>ENA-OQAA01000481-OQAA01000481.1-human-gut-metagenome-genome-assembly--contig:-NODE-481-length-27100-cov-2.324880_pt1 | contig 27100 bp, 31 predicted proteins | sample MGYA00242489_ERZ504515 | MGnify/ENA primary metagenome ERZ504515 (study PRJEB26092, sample SAMD00036237) | human gut metagenome | host: Homo sapiens | study: EMG produced TPA metagenomics assembly of... | reverse complement strand
AAAACCTTTGCCAACGGCTTGTTGTCTATAATATTCAAAGCATTCAGGAGTCACATATTCAGAGACGGGAATATTCTTGCGAGAGGGCTGTAAATACTGCCCGATTGTTAAAACAGAAACACCCGCCAGCAAAACATCATCCATTAATTCAAGCACCTCATCCTCGGTCTCGCCCAGTCCGACCATGATACCAGTCTTGGCTACCACACCCCGCTCAGCGATTCGTCGTAAAACGGATAAGCTCACGTCATACTTTGCGGCGCTACGCACTTGCGGACTGATACGGCGTACAGTCTCCATATTATGGGAGATAATCTCAGGCGCCGCATCCACGACCTGATCAACCAGATCCAATCGTCCTTGAAAATCCGGGATTAAGACTTCCACAGTCGTTTGAGGATTCACCTCTTTGATCGTACGGATCGTATTTACCCAATGAGAAGCGCCTAAGTCTGGTAAGTCATCACGATCAACGGACGTGATCACCGCATGCTTGAGATTCATTAAACGGATGCTCTCCGCTACATTCGCAGGCTCTTTCGGGTCCAACGGAAGAGGTTTACCCGTTAGCGTATTACAAAAACGACAAGAGCGAGTACAGATCTCACCACCGATCATGAATGTAGCTGTTCCCCGACTCCAACATTCACCCATATTCGGGCATTTACCACTTGTGCATATTGTGTGAAGGCAATGAGATTCAACAATACTTTTTGTCTTCGTGAATTGCTCATTTCCGCCAAGCCGGATCTTCAACCAATCCGGCTTTCTTAAATGCTGCGCCATGTCTTACAAATTATTGAATAAATAATTAGCCATCTTCGTATACAAATGGTAACGGGTATTACCACCGTATATGCTATGATTCCGATCTTTATAAACATGCATATCGAACTGCTTACCCGCTTGAACCAAAGCCTCGGCATATTCCATTGTTTGCATAAAATGAACATTATCATCGGCGGTTCCATGAACCAGCAATAACTTGCCTTGCAAGTTTTTCACCCGGCGTAACGGGGAGGTAGCCGCATAGCCCTCGAAATTCTCTTGCGGGGTACGCATGAAACGCTCCGTATAAACGGAGTCGTAATATTTCCAGTCCGTCGGAGGAGCCACGGCGATACCCACCTTAAACGTTCCGTTTCCGGTACTCAAGGCCATCAACGTGTTATAACCTCCGAAACTCCAACCCCAGATCGCAATACGATCCTTATCGATATAAGGTAACTTGCCCAACGCTTGCGCAGCCTCCACTTGGTCTCTGGATTCCAGCTCGCCCATTCTCAAATAAGTACATTTACGGAATGCCTCACCACGGGCACCGGTTCCACGACCATCCACACATACCACGATAATACCATTTGAGGCCAGATATTGCTCCCAATCGAAACCGTATTGATCCAATACTTGCTGGGAGTTAGGACCACTATATTGCGTCATCATCACCGGATATTTCTTTGACGGGTCAAAATCAGCGGGTTTTACGATCCAAGCGTTGAACTCATAATCCGAAGCCGTATGTACCTTCATAAATTCCTTCTTAGCAAAAACATATTCCTTCAGCTTACTCTTCAACGCGGCGTTATCTTGCAGAACACGTAGTTCCTTTTTGGTCTTCGTCTCATTCACCGTAATCTTCGCCGGGGTATTCGCATTGGAATAGGTATTCACGAAATAAGCGAAATTGTCACTAAAGACCGCCTTATTCATACCCTCTTCCGTAGAGAGTTTTGTCTTCACGCCTTTAGCTCGATCTTATAGATAGAACGGCGGATCGGGCTTTCTTCGGCAGACTCGTAATAGAAAGTCTTCGTATTCTCATCCACGCCCAAGAACTTCGTGACATCCCAGTTCCCTTGAGTTACCTGACGTTGCATAACACCTGTCGGGGAATACAAATAAATATGAGAATAGCCATCTTGTTCACTCACATAGGTAAACCCATTGTTCAAGAACTGGATAGAAGTCAACCAATCAGAATCCACGTAGCATTTATTTTCCTCACGCAAGATCAAACGGAACACACCGCTCTTCGGATTTGCATAATACATATTGAATACATTCTGCTGGCGGTTCAATGTCATGATAGCCAACTGATCCGGATTCTGCGTGAAAGTAATGCGGGGAATATAGAAGTCACCTTCTACCGGGACCTTCATCTCCTTCGTGTCTTTGGTGACTACGCTATAAGAATGTACGGAAACCTTTGAATTCTTCTGCCCGCCTCGGATATTTATATTCGTAATACCCCGGATAAAGTCCCTCACCATACATCTGCATAGAATATTCGGGCACCTCGGACTCGTCAAAACGGACAAAGGCCAGATACTCGCTATCCGGAGACCACGCCATTAGATTTGTCACCGCAAATTCTTCCTCATACACCCAATCCGTGATGCCATTCAATATCTTATTCAACTCACCGTCCTTGGTGACTTGTACCTCCGTGTCGAAATCAAACTTACGTATCCAAATATTATTATCCCGTACATAAGCGCACATACGACCATCCGGCGAGAAAGTCGGGATCATTTGCTTACCCTTGGCATCGGAAATAGGCTTCACATAATTACGACGCACGTCATAATCATAAACCACCGCCTTAGTAGAGCGACGATAAATAGACTCCGTATCCCTCCAAACCAAGATATGATGCCCGGTACTGCTGATTGTATATCCATCAAAATCCGTAAAGGTACATTCACGAGCTTTACGGGCATTAAACAATGTATCCACAGGATTTCCCGTACGATAGGAATATTTAATGATCATACTCTTATCGGCGTTCATGGCTGTGTAGTGTTCTCCATCCGGCAAGGATCGCATCTCTCCGATAGCCGTCACTTGACGAAATTTCCCATCGGTTATTTCTTTTAAGTCAACATGCTTGCTTCCGGTTTGTGCGGCCACACTTCCGAATACGGCCAACGAAAGCAATAAACTAAAACCTAATCGTTTCATTTATACTCTTATTATTTCTGTTTGAGACGCGAAGTTAGCATAAAAAACAATACCACTAACAGAGATTCTCTATTTCCTCAGTACAACATGTAGGACAGCCATTTTTATAGCCCGAAAAATACGGCAGTACTTACTTGCCCATAGAATATATACTGCAAGTGGCAAAGGATATATACTTACTTGGCGAAGTAAGTACTGCGTTTTCCGGTTATATAAGTTATGGCACTCATTAATTTCCGCAAGACAAAGAATGACTCCACCTTGAAAAAATAGCGACAACAGCCCTTACCGGTCTATTATCGCCATTCTAACGATGAAATAATAGTTATTATGAACCATTAGTTTTTAAACAATCATAAATCACAAAGTTCTATCTTAATGTTTTACAACGACATTCAATGTCTGCGCATTTTCATCCGCAGTCTTTACATGCAAAATATAAATACCGTTCAACAAAGAAGAAACATCGATATTCAAGTTAACAACACTTTCACCTTGGCCTTTCACCGTGTTTTGATAAACACAAGTTCCCGTACTACTATACAATCCTATACTATATGTCGAAGACATGCTCAATATGGGTCGCTGCTCCGTAGCCCCCATAGCAAACGCTCCATCCTGCAAAGTCTGCATTTCCGCATTTGGCGCAATCTGTACTTGCAATGTAGAGCTTACCGGATTCCGTAAAACAGAAAGGCTATAAGTTCCTGACACATAAAGCCATCCTATTACTTGCCATTCACCCCAACCATAACTATTGTGAGCACGAGCAGAAAGATAGCAAGAACGAGGAGTGCTCGAACGATATACTTTTACACTGGATTTACTTGAGTTTTGAGCAACAACAGACCAATCACTCGGATAATCACTCTTCCATTCATATTGATCGACGTTGTAACGAGAATCACAAGAGACAGCAGCAGTAAATGATTGATCATTATCTTTTCTGAAAGTTTCAACAGATGGTTTAGGTGGTACTGTATTATACGTAGGATCCGGATAACTATAATATCTTAATCCCGAGGAATTATAGGGACAGTCGTTTATTGAATGCTCAAAAAGCGGTGATTTTCCCCATTTAGATATCAAATATCCGCTTCGAGAAGATGTTACAGCTGAATGATCATCATTTGGGAAAGATACTTTACAGTATTTACCTGACGTATTGGTGGTTTGCACGAAGCTACCATCATTCCAAAACGCATCATCCCCTGGAGTATTGATCCAAACATAACTATGCCCTTCAGAACAATACCAAGCATAGGCATGGCAATTGTAAGCGCAAGTTGCTTCTCCTTTGAATACGATTCGGTTATTATAATAACTCAACCATTCATTTTTATATTCATTTTTTTTAGAACTACTTAGCTCACCACTTGTTAATTGTAGCGCAGAAACCGCAGTGCCTTTTGGGGTATAAATAGTAGTATTGCTATATACCGCATTATCAGCAAAAGGTTGTATCGATCCACCCGCAATCAACAGGTCAATAGGATCACTATTTAATGCTTGGTTTGATTTTACAGTGGGATGCCCCAAGATCTTATTCATAAGAATCAAAGAAGATTGATAATCCGACGTAGAATATTCTACAGGATCTTCCATTTTTTGGTACAATTTCTTACGGGCTTCTCCCAACAAGTCCATACGATCAGTTTCACTCATTTTGTTGATAATCGCATCTTGAGCTAATAACAATTCAAAATAAGACCTTTTGAGAGACCAAGAAGTTTGATTGATAGCGTTGCTTTTAGGAGCCATCCTAGCTGCATCCATTTGCTTGTAAACAGATAACAACTCTACTGGTGCATCTGCTCGCTTCATCAATTCTTGTAATCCGTTAAAATTATGGATATTGATATCTATCCCGTCCTGTGGGTTATTGAATGCAGTAAAATAAAGCCAAGCAGGATAGTTCATACAAGTGATGACCAAGTCTTGAGTACTCATACTCACCAACTGGTCTTCCGGGATCTGCATAGCAGAAAAACGATCTTCTTCTGTGACTAAATTGCTCCATGTTTCCGTACCCGGTCTTACAGGGAAATTATAAACTTGCGCTTGTGATAAAACTGAAAGAACGCAAGCGATAGCGACAAATAAAAAACACTTTTTCATGGTATCATTATTTTATTGTGGTTTGTAAACCGCATGTTTATCCGTATCTTCTAAAGACAATATAAGTTTATTAAGATCTTTCTCAAACGGATACGTTTTCAGATCATTCGTATTACTACTGTGAATAGGAAACAAACTAATAGAGTCCGCATTTACATGATACGAATATGGAACAATATAAGAAGGATCAAAATTCTCATAAATAAGAGTACCACTATCCTTCCATGATTTAGAATCGGAGAAATAGAGTTTCCCCTTAGGACCGACACCAACATCATCGCTGCAACCGACAACACTAATGATTGTCATTAAAGCAACTAACTTAAACAAAAATTTCATTTTCATAGGCTTTCACTTTAAAAATGGTACAACATATATAAATTATCCCGATAATGACTCTAAAGCGTTTTTAGTAGCTTTGTAAAATAATAAAATCAACAACATTAAAATAGATCAACAAGGAACAAAGTCAAATACAGTATATCTATCTCATTAAATTTATCAACAAGACAAATATACTAAAATAGTAAAACACCAACAAAAAAAACATCAAAAAAAACAGGATTATGCTCTCGTCAAAACACGTACGTGTTTTCAGAAAAACATGTACGACTTTTTGGAAAACACGTACGTGTTTTTCAAAAGACTTCTCTTACCTTTGCCCTATGGAAAAGACGAAACGATATTACGAATACGGCAAGTTCCTTCAGGAACGTTTTGACATAAAGTACAGAAGATCTCCATCAACGCCGGCTTCACCTGCCCGAACCGAGACGGGGCGAAAGGATGGGGCGGCTGTACTTATTGTAATAACCAAACATTCAGTCCGGAATACTGCCATACGGAGAAAAGCGTTACCGAGCAATTAGAGGAAGGCGTACGTTTTTTTCCCGCAAATATCCGGATATGCGGTATCTGGCCTACTTCCAAGCTACACGAATACATACGACCGATTAGACTCTCTTATTCGCAAATATGAGGAAGCGCTTGCCTATCCCGGAGTGGAAGGATTGATTGTCGCACTCGTCCGGACTGTATGCCGGAAGGTTTATTGGATTATTTCGCAGAGCTTTCCCAGCGAAAATTCGTCATGATTGAATATGGATTGGAAAGTACGCTTGATAAGACCTTAGTCCGCATAAACAGAGGGCATACCCACGAAGAATCGGAATCCGCTATCCGTCGTACGGCGGCAAAAGGTATTTACACCGGGGCACACCTGATACTCGGACTACCGGGAGAAAGTAGGGATGAAATATTACACCATGCGGATGTCTTATCACGCCTCCCGATCACGACACTTAAACTGCACCAATTGCAGCTAATCAAGAATACCCGCATGGCGAAAGAGTTCAAGGAAGATCCTTCTGATTTCCATTTATATACGGCTGATGAATATATCGAATTAGTGATTGACTTCATAGAACGACTGAACCCTCTATCGTAGTAGAGAGGTTCGTATCACAATCCCCCAAGAGCTACTGATCGCACCGGATTGGGGTTTAAAGAATTTCGAATTACCGCTAAGGTAAATAAGCGGATCGAGGAAAGAGATACATGGCAAGGACGACTATTTCAAGTCTAAGGCGACATCACCATAAAAGGTAATAGCCTGTTTATTCACGGGTGTCACATTGATTGTCACCGAGCCATTCGGATAGACTTCCACCCGAAACATGTATACATCCTCTTTGGTCTTTACACGGAACTTGATTTCGGAACTACCTTTCTTTTCAGAGGTTTGCTCCTTCTCTGTCGCCACTTCTTTAAACGTCAAGCCCTCTCCACCACCATAAGGAGCAGAGTAAGCACGTCCAAAGTAAGGAAGATAAGACAGGATCGAGTCACCATGTATTTCCAATGAGTAGGGGGAAGTAAGATTGACGGATCTCCCGGCCATCGGTACGGCACGATCCACATCGATCTTAATACGACCGCTATCCACGATCTCCCTCACCACTCTCTCTTTGCTCCTTCCGCTCTTGCTTACTTTGAGCAAAAAGGGATTGCCCCGCACAAAAAAGGACAATCCCTAAAAATCCAACTAACCTTGTTAATCTCATAACCTTAATAAACTAAACACACTATTAATCACTCTATATAGTAAAGACAATCCTTCGGGTGAATAGTTTAATCTAAAAAGGTCAAATTAAGGCTGTTTATATTTCATTATCATATTAACGCAAATTATCCAAGATATAATCCTGTACGGTAAAATCTTTCCGTACGATCGTATCACCGGGCACACGTTCGTCTGTCGTGATCGCTAAATTCTCATCGCCTAAGACTTGACGGCTCAAGAAGCTCATGATATCGTATTGGTTCCGGGACATAGGGAGCCCAGAGATCTCATGCCCCGCATTCTCTACCTTATAAAAATAATAGGAAGCTTGAAGATTTTCCAGACTTTTCGCTACAGCGGATGATCCCCATAAACCGCCGAGGTTCTCCATAGCGGCTTGTTCAAAAGGAACGGTTTTATCCGCATCGCCATGGAATAGCATAATCGGACAAGGCATCTTTTCCCAATGTGGAGGAAGCACACCAGAGACCGCACCGGCATATGAGATCACACCGGCATAGTTGAAACCAGCCGGTAGCCTTTTCGCCAACTCATGTCCGTTACATAAATCATACTCTGCCTGCAATACCGTAATCGCCCCGGCACTCGAACCGCTCGCTACGATCTGCTCCACATCGATGTTCCAATCCGAGCTTTGGTTGATCACGAAACCGGTAGCATCATAAAAATCCTCTACCGCCGTATCGATCGCATGCTGCAAGGCTGCGATAAAGTCCATTGGAGAAGAGACTTTAGAAGGATCCAGATTCTTCAAGGTGGTACGATAATCCGTAGAAACGACCACAAATCCGTTTCGGGCGAGGAACTCGAAATAGGGAATATATCCTTTATCCGCCTTATCTCCCCCTTTAAACCCACCGCCAAAAGCAAAAATCATCACAGGCTTTTTTGAGGCGGGCGACATAGAAGTCAACTCATACTTGTCCAAGGACAATGTATCTGTCCCTTTTATAGAGAATACGAAATTCTCTTTTTGAACTTCCACATTCGCCACAGGTTTAGGCTGCATACAGGCGAACGAACAGACGATCCATAAAGCAAATAGCGAATACACCCAATTTCTGTTCATCTTATTTTCGTATTAGAGGTTATTTTGTTCCTTCCTTCAAACCATCCAAGAACTTATCCACTTTTTTGGCAGCGTCTTTCACGCCCGCTTTCATTTTCAATCCGGACGTATGTCGCTTGCAATTTAATGATCTCGCTTTCTCATCAGCGTTTAACTCTTCCTCGAACTTGGCGTAAATATCCGTGGATAGATCCGAGAATTTCAGATCCGCCTTCTTCCAGTCCTTATCGGTATAATCAGCGGCTCCATTTCCACCTTATCTACAAAATCACTAAACTCCTTCACATATGAATCCTTTGATTGGCAGGCGCTCAAAGCGAACATAACCAATAACATGAATAGTACTTTCTTCATCTTTTAATTAAAAATTAATTTGTTATACAACACAAATATATGCAAAAAGGTTAAACCCTTGTATATGTCGTATAACTTTACGTAATTTGCTATCCTATTTTCTTAATCAGATTAATAAATTTATGGAGAAAAAACATCAGTACCGAGGATTAACCAAACAAGAAGTAGAAGAGAGCAGGCGCCTTCACGGCGAGAATGTACTTACCCCGCCCAAGAAAGCTTCGTTATGGAGCCAATTCTTGGAGAAATTCGAAGATCCTATTATTCGTATATTATTAGTGGCATGGCTCTTGTCATGATAATCGCTGGCGTACATTGCTGGGGACCTGAGGCGAAAGGTTTTACGGCCTTCTTGGAGCGATCGGCATTTTCTTCGCAATCATGCTTGCCAGTTGCGTGGGCTTTTTCTTCGAGGTGAAAGCGAACAAGGCATTCGATATCTTGAATACAGTCAATGATGATATTTTAGTGAAGGTAATCCGTGACGGGAATATCTGCCAAATACCGAAAAAAGAGGTCGTCGTAGGCGATATCGTTGTTTTGGAGACAGGTGAGGAAATTCCCGCAGATGGACATTTGCTTGAAGCCATCTCCCTACAGATCAACGAATCCACACTAACCGGTGAACCGATTATCAGCAAGACAACAAACGAGGCGGATTTCGATACGGAAGCGACTTATCCGTCCAATGTAGTCATGCGAGGAACGACGGTCGTGGACGGACATGGCGTAATGCAAGTAGAAAAGGTGGGTGACGCTACCGGATACGGTAAGGTCTACGAAGGCTCGCAAATCGAGAGCGATGTAGAGACTCCTTTACAAATACAGTTGAAAGGCTTGGCTAGCGTGATCAGTAAAGCCGGATACACGATCGCCGGAGTGACGTTCATCGCCTTGACCGTAAAATTCCTTTTATCAGATAGTTTCCCCGGGATGCCGGCGATGGACATCATCGCCCATATCCTCAACTACTTTATGGTAGCGGTTACGTTGATCGTGGTATCCGTTCCGGAAGGATTACCGATGAGTGTCACGTTAAGTTTGGCCCTCAGCATGAACCGTATGTTGAAGACGAATAATCTTGTCCGCAAAATGCACGCCTGTGAGACCATGGGAGCGACTACCGTAATTTGTACGGACAAGACCGGAACGTTGACGCAGAACCAAATGCAAGTCTACCAAACGAATTTCTACAACCTGAAAGACCAAAAGCTTGGGGAGGATGAGTTAAGTAACCTGATCAAAGAAGGTATCTCCACGAACTCCACGGCATTCCTCGATTTCTCGGAAGAAAAGGTAAAAACCCTTGGAAACCCGACGGAGGCCGCCCTTTTACTCTGGTTGAACGGACAACACCAAAATTATCTGGAATTAAGAGAGAACGCTACGATCCTAGATCAATTGACCTTCTCTACGGAACGGAAATATATGGCTACAATCGTACAATCACCGTTACTCGGCAAGAAGGTACTTTACGTGAAAGGTGCTCCCGAAATCGTACTGGCCAACAGTAACCGGGTGGCGATAGACGGAACTTACAAACCGGTGGCGGAATGTAAAGCCGGCATCGAAAAACAATTATTGGATTACCAGAACCAAGCGATGCGTACGCTTGGCTTCGCTTACCAGATAATCGAGGATGGAATGGATGAGACCTTCTTCGTTGAGGGTCGTTTACATGATACGGATTTAACGTACCTAGGTATCGTCGCTATCTCCGATCCGGTACGTGCGGATGTGCCCCCCGCTGTTCAAAGTTGCTTGGACGCAGGTATCGACGTGAAGATCGTCACCGGAGATACACCGGGTACGGCTAAAGAAATCGGACGACAGATCGGTACGTGGAAAGCGAATGATACCGACCGGAACATTATCACGGGTCCCGCATTCGAGACGCTTAGCGACAAGAGCCTTGGATCGTGTCTTAGACTTGAAGATCATGTGCCGTGCCCGTCCTACGGACAAACAGCGTTTGGTACAATTATTACAGCAGAAAGGCGCCGTGGTAGCGGTTACCGGCGACGGGACAAACGATGCCCCCGCCTTGAAAGCGGCACAAGTAGGCCTCTCCATGGGTGACGGTACTTCAGTTGCCAAGGAAGCCAGCGACATTACGATTATCGACAACTCGTTCAGTAGCATTACCCGTGCGGTGATGTGGGGACGTTCCTTGTACCGGAATATCCAGAAATTCTTGTTATTCCAATTGACCATCAATGTAGCCGCTTGTTTGATCGTGCTATTGGGTTCTTTATTAGGTACGGAATCTCCTTTGACTATCACGCAGATGTTATGGGTAAACTTGATCATGGATACATTCGCTGCCGGGGCGTTGGCCTCTCTCCCACCGAATGAGCGAGTGATGAAAGATAAACCTCGCCGGAGCGGTAAGGATGGAGATTTCATTATCACCCGCCCGATGGCCTATAATATTTTCGGCGTCGGATTCGCTTTTGTCGTAATCTTGATGGGCTTGTTGTTCTATTTCCATGCGCAAGACGGTTTAACGCCGCATGATTTATCGTGGTTCTTCAGCTTCTTCGTGATGCTACAGTTCTGGAATATGTTTAACGCAAAGGCATTTATGGAAGGACGTTCCGCTTTTGCCAATTTAAAGGATAGTAAAAGTTTCTTGCTGGTCGCTTTACTGATTTTGATTGGTCAATACTTGATCGTCACTTTTGGAGGCGAGATGTTCAGCGTAATACCTTTGTCCTTGAAAGATTGGGCGATCATTATCGGATCTTCCTCTCTGGTTTTATGGATCGGTGAGTTATTCAGGTTATTCAAAAGATAAATATATATTGTACAACTTGTAGAGACAGGACACGCTCCGTCTCTACAACTGAAAATAGTACACCTATATGATATATCAACCTAGCTATAAATAGCTATTTCCTTATTCCATTTCGTTTTTTAACTTCGCATCTCAAATTATTTAAATCATGGAACATCTATTAGAATTAGCGAAAAGAAACCAAGAAAGAGCTTGGGAAGTGATCCGGCAAACCGACATTATAAATATCTGGAAATCTGTCGGGGCGGAAATGAACTTAGTAGGCTCCTTAAATATGGGACTACTCATGAAACATAAGGATATCGACTTCCATATTTACACCTCTCCCTTCCGTATATCCGACAGCTTCCAAGCGATGGCCCGACTAGCGGAGAACCCGCTCATTAAACGAATCGAATACGGAAACTCGCTCGATACGGAAGAACAATGCGTAGAGTGGCACGCATGGTTCCAAGATCCGGATAACGAACTCTGGCAAATTGATATGATCCATATCGTAAAAGGTTCCCGTTATGACGGTTATTTCGAGAAAATGGCCGAACGTATAACCGCCGTACTGACTGACGAGACCCGGCAGGCCATCTTAAAACTGAAATATGAGACACCGGATACAGTGAAAATCATGGGCGTGGAATATTACCAAGCAGTCATTCAAGACGGCGTGCGTACATATGCGGAATTAGAGGACTGGAAAAACAACATCCAGTCACAGGCGTTATCGAATGGATTCCATAAGAACATTATTGGCCAAACCGTGAAGAATCGATCTCTTTCTTATTCTTCCGGTTCATCTTGCCAATGTATACTTTAAGGTGAGCGATACAGAACGAGTATCCGAATAGATCGTCATATCACTCTTCTGGCTGGGATAATCAATATGCGTTTTCGCACGTAAGCCCTTTAATAAGTCCTCACCTCGTAGCATTACGCTTAATTTTTTCGGTATCGGGTTCCAGACAAGCCCTGCCGATACATTATAAATACCATCCACATCATAGATACCTTGTATCGAAGGCGCACTATAGCGAGCATTCACTTCCAGCGATAAGTTCTTCTTCTTTGATAAAGTAAACGTATTGAACAACATCAACTGCCCGAACAACTTTTTCCGATCAAACGGAATGTCGATAAATATTCCCTCATCTTGAATCAACAAGCCTGATGCCACGAACCGTGAGCTAACCGCCCCACCGATCCGAAACGGGATAACTGCCATCGCCCCGAAAGTATTATGCTTATCGAAATTAACCGATTGGTAATAGGCTCTCAACGCTTTCGTATCTTGATAATACAATTGGCGAATATAATTCACCTGATGATTGGCGAATAGTCCAAAAACATATTTCTTTTTCAAGATATAATTAGCCCTAGCCATATAAATACGTTCCGGTTCCAAATAAGGATTTCCCCGTACCTGACTATACACATTCAAATAAGAAACATTCGAGCTCATGGCCCAATACGCCGGATACTTCTTATCGCTGGAGAAATTGACTTGAAGCATATTCGATGGATCGATCGTATAACTCAAGTTCAATTGTGGATAGAGATTTACCCCAGACCATAAAGTCCATTTCCGGCCCACCGAATCAATCACCGCCTTATTATACTCCGCCGAAAGAGAAGCGCTCAACACCAGTTTCTTGCCAAAACGCTTAGAGAAACCGGCATACAATCCCGCCGTATACTCTTTTTCTTTTTGGGCAAACGTAGCTGACAGATCCTCCTGTTTATCTTGGTAGGTAAAGGAGCTATTATCCGTAAAGGATAACTGCACATTCGTGCCCGCGTTAATTTTCCATCCTTTTCCAAATACCCGTTCGAAGTTAACGAATACATTCGCCAAATGGATATTTTGCCGGGAGGTAGCCTCCACCTCTTGTTTCGTATCGGGATAATCCGAGATCATATATTGATCCCTGCGATCCTTATAATAGGTATAATCCACCCCTGCGTTCAAGTTCTTGGAATGTGCATAATTCAACCGTACATTTTGAAGATTCTTCGGGCCCGATAACTTATTATTACTTTCCGCATTCTCAATACCCACAAATAGAGTGTTCGAATATCGTTTGGAATTAGAATCCGTTATCTTGGCATAATAAGAAATATCCACCTCACGCCCCTTATCCATAAACCAACTGGCACTTGCCCCAATCGTATGGTTCATGGAACGACCTACCGCCATATTTTCTTGCAGGATCTCATAAGGACGATCCTTCACGATGGGATAGCGTTCATATCCTCGGTTGAACGGGAATGGTTATAATTAGCGGAATAAGATAGATCCAGACTATATTTCTTTTTGGAGTAGGATAAATTCACTAATCCGGTTGGCGAGAAGTAGAAAGCTTGCTTTCCGGTCAAAGAGATATCGGCACTTAAATCCTCATTCACTTTCTTCTCCATAATGATATTTATACTACCTCCTTTTACGCCATATTTTGGAGGAGAGCTATACAAAAGCTCTATACTCTTTACTTTGCTGGCCGAGGTAGATTTCAGAAGCTCTACAATCTGGGACAATGACATTGAGCTTCTACGTCCGTTAATAATAATGTTCGTAGTAGGGACGCCGATGATACTAACGTTGTCCCCTTCTTTCACCAATCCGGGAATCTCTCCTAAAATATCAAATGCAGTATTCACCGGTTTGGCCCTGATCAAGTTAGGCACGTCGAAAGATAAGGCATCGTCCGTAACCGTAACCAAAGGACGCTCGGAAGTAACGTAGACATCCGGCAATTTTACCGTAATACTATCTTTCACCAAGATAACAGAATCCTTAGTCTGTGCATTTACAGCGACAAGAATATTCAGAAGCAACAAGAAAGGAACAATGGCAGTCTTCATAATATCAAGATTATGTTTATAATCCGCCAAATTAAAAAGAAAAAAGGAGATAAGCAACGAAGCTATCGAATATTTACGAATAAATCGTATATACACTAAAAATAAAGCAATTGCACCACACCTGCTTATACTATTAACCCGTTGGCGGAATTAAGTAACCGTGCTAAATCTTATAAAGATAAAAATCAGATCAAACCGAATGTGCCTTTAGTCTGATAATATTCATTCTACCTTATCCAAGGTAAAAGTAAAGATTAAAGTAGAACCTCCGGGGATACCGCTATAATCTCCATATCCATAACCTAGCGAAGCCGGGATAATCGCCTCCACGGTCTCATCCAGATGGATATTCAATAAGACACCGCTTAAGCCCGGGATAATGCCGTTCATAGAAAAACTTGATCTATCCAGTTTCTTTTGAAAGACTTGCCCGTCAATATACTTCCCTTCCAGATCAAGTAAATAAACCACTGAGATTGCGGAAGGTGTCGTTGTCCATTCATTCTCTTTCCGAATGATCCGGTATAAGGCGGTATCACCCCCTAGAACAACTTGCTTATATCTTAATTCACCCTTCTCATCTTTCTCTGTTTTCTTTTCCCAGATGTATTCCTTGTTTTTGTTGATATAAGCCAATTGCTCTTCCGAGAATTGAAGCTCATCATCCCCACAAGAAGTAAATCCCATCATCATGATCACTAAAAGTGACCATACATACATTGAAAGTGCTTTCATTCCGATTTCTATATAAAATTAAATTATGATTATTCTTGATTTCCGAGGCGCGAATATACAAATCCATTTTGTTATATCAACTAACTTTCCGTTCTTTGCATAAATATAGTAGTAAACCAACTAATACAACATGAAAACTAAATAAAATTAATAGCGATCGCCACGATCAGCCTTCTGTCGGGAGGTATAAGCATGGCACAAAAAGCGTTGAATCTTGAGGATATAGTTGCCGGTAACATCATACAAACAAAAGGCATCGGAAGCATGACTTGGCTAAAAGACGGTGAACGTTATAGCCGCTTGGAAAATAATAAGCAAACCGGAGGCACGGATATCGTCGCCTATCGAGCGAAAGATAACTCCCGTGAAGTCATTATCCCCTCATCCCTATTGACGGACAAATCTACCGGAAGGCCTATCCCCGTACGTAGCGTCTCTTGGAGTGCGGATAATGAGAAGTCTTGATTTATAACAATACCCGACGGGTATGGCGTTATGATACACGGGGTGACTATTGGGTATTAAACCTAAAGGACGGCGCTTTACGTCAATTGGGAAAAGGAATGCCGGAATCCTCCATGATGTTCGCTAAATTCTCTCCGGATGGCACACGTGTGGCCTATGTTTCCAACAATAATATATATGTAGAAGATATAGACTCCGGGAAAATCACGCAGCTAACAAAAGACGGAAGCGATACGATTGTCAACGGAACCTTCGATTGGTATATGAGGAGGAGTTCAGTTGCCGGGATGGTTTCCGCTGGAGCCCGGACGGAAAGCATATCGCCTATTGGCAAAGCGATACGAAAGGAACGGGAGTGTTCGACATTATTAATAATGTAGACTCCATCTACGCAAAGGTAATTCATTTCCCATACCCCAAGGCAGGAACCACCAATTCAGCCGTAAAAGTAGGCTACGTTTCCTCTACCGGCGGGAACACCACTTGGATCGCCATACCCGGAGATCCCCGGAACAACTACCTGCCCCGTATGGAATTCATCCCCGAAAGCGACGAGTTGTTCATACAGCAACTAAACCGCCCGCAGAATACAAATAAGGTATGGATCGCCAAGATATCCGATAACTCGCTGAATAATATCTTCACCGATACGGATGCCGCATGGCTGGACACGAATGATAACATACAATGGTTAAAGGACAACCACTATTTCACATGGGAAAGCGAGCGTAGTGGCTGGCGGCATTTATACCGGATAAGCCGTGACGGAAAAGAGATACAACCCATCACCAAAGGTGATTTTGATTATATCTCGCCGGTCGGGACCGATCTACAAAAGGGCTGGGTCTATTTCATAGCCTCCCCGGACAATTTCACCCAACGCTACTTGTACCGGGCTAAAGCATTCGGCAATGGAGAAGTGGAGCGTGTAAGCCCCATGGAACAATCCGGACAGCACCGCTACAACATGTCACCCACCGGCAAATGGGCTATACATACGTATAGTAACGCCTCTACCCCATCCGTTATCGACATGGTTTCTTTCCCGAAACATCAATCCGTACGCATGCTTGAGGATAATGCCCAAGCCAAGGATCAATACGCCGCCTTAGGATTAAACCCGAAAGAATTTATCAAGGTCAAGTCCGGCAATCTAACCTTGGACGCATGGATGATAAAACCTGTCGATTTCGACGCATCCAAGAAATACCCGGTTATCATAGAGGTATACGGCGAGCCGGCGAGCGCCACCGTACAAGATGTATGGGGTAACGGAGATTTATGGCAACAATATATGGCGAACCAAGGCTATATCGTGGTGAGTATAGAGAACCGGGGCGCGAATACTCCTCGTGGGCGTGAATGGCGTAAATGTATTTACGGGGAAGTGGGCACTTTCTCCTCCGAGGATCAAAGCAGAGGTATTTTAGATATGGCCCGTCAATATCCGTTTATCGATGCCAGCCGGATCGGCATTACCGGATGGAGCGGCGGCGGCAGTCAAACCTTGAACTGCATGTTCCGTTATCCGAAAGTATTCCATACCGGTATAGCGATCGCTTTTGTCGCTGACCAGCGCCTATACGACACGATCTACCAAGAACGTTACATGAATACTCCGCAGAACAATCCGGAAGGCTACCGCAAAGGTTCCCCGATTACCTATGCCGAGGGACTGGAAGGTAATCTGCTGCTTATTCATGGTACGGGAGATGATAACGTGCATTACCAAAATTGCGAGATGCTGGTGAACAAGTTGATCAAGAACGGAAAGATGTTTACGCAAATCAGTTACCCGATGCGTAGCCATAGCATCAACGAAAGGGAAGGAACGACTCTTCACCTACGTAAGACAATGGCTAAATACTGGCTGGAGCATCTTCCGGCCGGTGGTAAATAGTTAATCCACGATTCAATGAAACAATTTTTATTGCGATTAGTGATCTTGGCAGGAATCAGTTCCTGCAACGGTGTCCAACGCCCAATTAAGGGAAAAGGCCGAAGAACTATTGTCTACGACATTAGGCAATGATCCGGAGGAACCAGTTACCCCAACCGATACGCTTTCGCTCGATGAGCAACATCGGCAGGATTCCATCAAGATGCAGGAGCTAGCCCTCCAGTTGCAAGAGATGAAACTAAACGAGATCTTACTGAAAGACGAGCTGGAAAACACGAAAAACAGCAACGCTACCGCCGACTCCCTAAAAAGGGCCGAGCAACGAAACCGTATCGATTCCCTTCGGGCACTGACTCCCGGCGTACCTGTAGTCGTAGAGGGGGATACCTTATTTCACCTTTACGCCAAGCGCGGAGGTCGCACTCCGGTTGACCGGGCTGAGGACATCCTCAATATCATGGTAAAGATCGGGACCTCGCATTCCTTGAAGAAGGATTCCATCTATATCTATGACAGCGAATACGTAACGGATATCATGTACGGAGATAAGGTTATCCTAAGTATCACCGATCAAGATGCCCTATGGCAAAATCTCAGTCGTATAGCCCTCGCAGAACAATATCAACCGATTATCCAAAACAAGATACAAGAGCTAAGGGAGCAACATAGTATCTTGCAGATAGCGAAACGGGTATTATTGTTCATCCTCGTAATTATCATCCAATATTTCCTGTTTAAGCTGACCAACTATCTGTTTAAGAAACTACGCAGGAAAATTATCTGGTTAAAGCAGAACCGACTCAGATCTATTACCATCCGGGATTATGAATTTCTCAACACACATCGCCAAGGACGCGTATTGATGTTTTTCACCAACGTAATACGATGGATCGTGTTACTAATCCAATTAACCATCAGTGTACCGATCCTTTTCGCTATCTTCCCGCAAACAGAAGATCTACCTTGAAGATATTCTCCTACTTGTTGGAGCCGGTAAAGATGATCTTTAAATCGGTAGCTTCCTATATTCCGAACTTGTTTATCATCTTGGTGATCTATTACTGTATCAAATACATCGTAAAAGGAATCCAATACATAGCCAACGAGATAGAGAGCGAGAACCTGAAAATATCAGGTTTTTACCCGGATTGGGCGCAACCGACGTTTAATATCATCCGTTTCCTGCTATACGCCTTTATGATCGCCATGATCTATCCTTATCTGCCGGGATCGGACTCGGGGGTATTTCAAGGCATATCCGTATTTGTCGGTTTGATCATATCGTTGGGTTCCAGTACGGTGATCGGAAATATCATCGCAGGCTGGTCATTACTTATATGAGGCCCTTTAAATTGGGTGACCGTATCCAACTAAACGAGACGACTGGCAACGTGATCGAGAAGACTCCGTTTGTCACCCGTTTACGTACCCCTAAGAATGAGGTAGTGACCATCCCGAACTCCTTTATCATGTCCTCCCATACAACAAATTATAGCGTATCCGCACGGCAATACGGATTAATCATCCACAGCACGGTTACGATCGGCTACGACGTACCTTGCGGCAAGTTCATCAATTATTGATCAATGCCGCCCGCCAGACCACCGGGGTATTGCCAGAGCCGAAGCCTTTCGTATTGGAGACCGAACTAAGCGATTACTATCTGTATCAATCAAACGCTTATATAAGGAACGCCGATAAACTCGGGGATATCTATTCCGACCTGCATCAAAACATACAGGACGTATTCAATGAGGCTGGCGTAGAGATCATGTCACCGCACTATTTCGCCGGACGAGACGGAAGCGCTTCCACGATCCCGGCCTCTCCCTATCTGGATGACAGGTAGAGCCTTCAAAGAAATAAATATTTCACGGTAAATAGTTAAAAATGATCCCTCACGAAACAAATCGTGGGGGATTTTATGTTATATGTCCAAACGTCACTAATAAAATAAATAATGGTAATGAAAAAGTATTTTATCGCAGTAGCGGCTATGGCATTTTTGGCCGCATGTAGCGGGAAACAAGCCCAAAAGGATGTACCCGTAGAAGTAGAGGAAGAAGAATTCGCCATAATGTCGCGGCTCCGGACGCTCCGTCTCTGCCACTGATCCATTCTGTTAAGGCGACTCAACCGGCAAAACCCGTGAATATGAGAGATTCCTTGAAGGCTGATCCTAAAAAGGGACCGGTTATCCAAAAAAGTATAAGGGAACCCTGACTTCTCCGGATAGCGTGAATGTAGATTATGACTTAACCTTGTATTATCAACAAGATAACGCAGACGAGGAAGGCGTATTCGAGTTGGATGCTCTTTATACCGTACCGGAAGCAGTAGCCTCAAGCACCGGAGCGGCGAAGAAAGCTCCTCAGAAAGCCATTACAACCGGTAAACAAAAAGTAAAGCACGGAGCTCCCGATGACGTTAGCGCAGTAATCTACGAGTTGATTCCTAGTGATGGCGAACCCGTCATTTATTTCCTAGTAGAAGGGGATAACTTGACCTTGATGAACGACGCGTTGCAAAAAGCGGCGGCAGATCTTAACTACACACTAAAACTTGTTCAATAATATAGGCAGCACATCTTTGTATATATAGATCACCCCGATAGTCTTACCGGATCGCCGGAAGCTATCGGGGTTTAGTTTTTATTTAAACCATCCTTAGCGGACCGATTATTTGATACCTAACTTGGCTTTGATCGCTTTAGGCAGGGCATCTTTATGAACCACGATATTCATGGTCTTATAACGGACAAATGCTTTGGAAGCATACCAAATACCGTTATACTTGTTGTTGGTTCCCCACGAGTTCTTCACCATATAATACTCGTTACCTTCTTGATCTTTGGCGATACCGTAAATCTGCATACCATGGTCGTCGGTCGTCTCATAATTATCATAAGCCAACTGGCGCTCTGCTTGCGTACACCATTTCTGAGGTTGCGGTTTTGTGTTCAGCTTCTTTTCCTCCGGTTTCAATTTCAACCAATGAGCCATATCGGAACCGCTCAACTCCTGTACCTTCTCATCATCAGGCATAACGGCCACTCCGTCACGAGTAAAACCAGATTCGCTCACGTCGGAACCCCAAGCGATCGTATACCCCGTATTAATCGCGTTATCAAAGACCTCCATAAACTCATCCAGCGGCAAGTTATACGACATACCGTGACGCCAGTTATCCTGAATCTCTAGCGGGAACTGGGTATAGAACGGATGATGCGCATAAGAAGTCAATGAGACATAATCCGAAGCCTTCAAACCTGTAGACTCGAAGAAAGATTTCGGTGTATATTCCTTCCCTTTATACGTGAATTTCTCAGGAGGAACCCCCAAGTAGATCTGATGTACGGCAGCGACCGCCTGCTTCCATAACATGGCGTTATTCTCATCAGACTGCAATTTGCGTAACTTTCCTTTGGCGATAGCGGCCACCATAGCGTCGGTCAAGGCGGAAAGCTCGGTATGGTTACTCAACGTATCGGAATACATTACGCCCGGGCGCATCTCCTCTTCCGGAACCAAGCCGAATGTTTCCATTCCATAGAGCGCGTCATAGAAAGATCCACCTTGCGAGAACGACACATCCCCATGCGTACGCACGGCAGCATCGGCACGATCCAGATAGGTGTTATATACCGTAAACATCTCGGATAAGTCATACTCACCCTTTCCCAGACGAAGCAACTCAGACTCCAAGAAAGCGTATGAGGAGTAGCACCAGCACGTGCCCGCACGATTTTGGTTCTTAACAGATGTAATCGGGTTCTCTTTCACGGTCGTGAACACGAATCCCTCCTCGCTCTCTTTCTTCTCCGTGTCCTGCGCTTGGATCGTAGCGGACAGCGTCAGAGCGAATAGCATGCTTGAAACTAGAATAGTCTTTTTCATGTAAAATTTTATATTAATATTAGTATTAAGTCCGTATCACCCGCAAATGTAAGTTTTTTATCCGTAGCTAACCCTACAAAGTCGTACGTATTTGAGATATTTTATCTAAGTTTGCCTCCTCAGGAAACATAATATATAACTAATTATCTGCAAAATGAGAATATCTATTATCGGTTCGGGTAATATCGGTGGAGCGATCGCCCGAGGTTTAGCGAAAGGAACCATGTTCAAAGCCTCTGATATCACTTGTACCGCCCAATCGGACGAGACCTTGGAGAAGATGAGAAAGATCGATCCGGACTTTATCTTGACCCATGATAACGTGGAAGCGGCACGAAACGCTGATATCATTATAATCGCCGTTAAACCTTGGCGTGTAGAAATGATTATAGATGAGATTAAGTCGGTGCTCGACTTCGAGAAACAAATGATCGTATCCGTAGCGGCTGGCGTGACTTTTGATCTGTTAAATACTTATTTGACCAAGAACACGGACTTCGATTGTCTGGCTACTCCCACGATCTTCCGGATTATGCCCAACACGGCTATCGAGGTGATGAGCAGCATGACTTTCGTCTCCGCCCGCAACGCCTCCAAGGAGCAAACGGATCTAATCATCCATATCTTCAACGAGCTTGGCAACGCCATGTTGGTAGAAGAACGGTTGATGGGCGCAGGAACAGCATTGGCTTCCAGCGGCATCGCTTTCGCCTTGCGTTATATCCGCGCGGCGATAGAAGGCGGCGTGGAATTGGGTTTCTATCCGAAACAAGCGCAAGAGATCGTGGTACATACCGTGAAAGGCGCCGTTGATTTGTTGCTCGAGAACAAAAGTAACCCGGAGATGGAAATCGATAAGGTAACGACTCCGGGCGGAATCACGATCAAGGGTCTAAATGAGATGGAACTTTCCGGTTTTACCTCTTCCGTGATCCGGGACTGAAGGCCAGTAAATAAAAATAGGCAGACAAAGTAGTTTGCCAGCACCAATACGCCCCGAAATATGCTGACAAACTACTTTACCTGCCCTCGGCAGGTTTATGTTCTTTCCGCCTAGCCATTTCCATCTCCAACATCCGGAGTTCCCGGCTGGTCTGCCCCGCGACAGAAGTATTCTCTTCCGCACGCCGGATCAAATACGGCAGTACATCCCTTACCGAGCGTACGGTACGTATTTGGTTACGTTATATCCCGCATGGGCTAAATTGAAGGAAATATTATCACTCATTCCCAATAGCTGCGCAAAGAAAACACGGGAGTCATCGCGGGCGATCCCCTTCTCGTCCATCAATTTCGCCAACTTATAATTACTCTCCTCATTATGAGTTCCCATAAACATCTCAAAACGATCTAAATGATCCATGGTGAAACGGACCGCCGCATCATAATTCTCGTCCGTGGCCTGCTTATCCTTACAAATCGGATCGGGATAATCCAACGCCGCCGCACGGGCACGCTCCGCTTCCATATAAGCCCCGCGCACGAATTTCACGCCGGCGATATAATCTCTCGCCACGGCGTTATCGTAGATACGACGCAGATAAGGCATCCGGTCATGACGATACATTTGCAAGGTGGCGAATACGATCGCACGTTTCTTGTTGAACTTACGCATCGCCTCATCGGTAAGCGCATCGATGGCATCTTGGAAACAATAATCCTCCGCATCCACTAAAATACGTACGTCGTTATCGTAAGCCCGTTGGCAAAGCGCCATAAAACGCTCGCGGAACTCGCGGAAATGCCGGACATCGTCTATCGTAAGCTCTTCCCGTTTCTCGGAAGCTTTGGCCAGTAACTCATCGGTCGTGATCGTGGATGGTTTGAATACGGCATAGGCCAGATTCGTATTTCCTTTCGCAAAATCTATCGAGCGCAAGGTTTCCTCGAAAGTCGCTTGTATGCCCTCCGGGGTCTGCTCGCTCTCCGCCGAATAATCGAGCGTCGATTTCACGTTGTATTTCATCAAGTGGTTGATGGCAGCGGAGCAGTCCTGCAAGGTCTCCCCCCCTACGAACTGTTTATATAAGGTAGGCTTCACCGCCCAAGCCAGCGGGAAATGTATTTTCAAGGCTATACTCGTGGCTACTTTAGCGCATTTTACCAACCAAGGATATTTTATCGTATTAAAAAGCCAATAAGCATTTTGTAGTTCTCCCCGCGACTTCGACGAGAAAGCGATCTCGGTATTATTAAAGTCTAACATATCGTATATAGATAAAGGTAACGTCATGGCGTAGAGACGGGGCGTGCCCCGTCTCCCCCCATAATCAGTTGGTTTTCTTAATTATGACAATTATTTCTCACCTAAGAACGGATACCCGTAGCTCGTCGGAGGAACCAAGCATTCCTTGATACAACGAGGATTCGTCCAGCGAATCAAGTTCAACGGGCCACCGGCCTTGTCATTCGTTCCGGACGCACGGGAACCGCCGAACGGTTGCTGGGCGATCACGGCGCCGGTCGGTTTATCATTGATATAGAAATTACCGGCCGAATAGCGCAAGGTATTGAATGCCTTATCAATCGCATAGCGATCACGGGCGAAAATAGAACCCGTCAATCCGTACGGAGAAGTACGATCACAAAGTTCCAAAGTCTCCTCATATTTAGCGTCGTCATATACGTAGATCGTAATCACCGGCCCGAAGATTTCCTCTACCATGCTCTTGAACATCGGGTCCGTGGTCTGGATAACCGTTGGCTCCACGAAATAACCAACAGATTTGTCCCCGTTACCACCAAAAAGAACCTCTGCGTCCGGAGACTGTTTTGCGTAATCGATATAACTCATGATGTTATCGAACGAAGCCTCATCGATCACGGCATTGACAAAGTTCGTGAAATCCTGCACGTCACCCATCTTGATCTCTTTCAGCATATCGCCCACGTAATCTTTCACCTCTTTCCAGAGAGAAGCCGGGATATAGGCCCGAGAACCCGCTGAGCACTTCTGCCCTTGATACTCGAACGCGCCGCGTACGATAGCGGTAGCCACATCCAACGCCGGAGCGGAAGGATGAGCGAAGATAAAGTTCTTGCCACCTGTCTCGCCTACGATTTTTGGATAAGATTTATAATGCCCCAAGTTCTCTCCGATCTGACGCCACAAAGTATTGAACGTAGAGGTAGAGCCCGTAAAATGGAACCCCGCCAAATCACGGCTGCCCGTAATCACCTTACCGATCACGCTACCCTGTCCCGGATGAAATTCACTACGCCATCGGGCAAGCCGGCCTCTTGGAAAACCTTCATCAAGAAATAGTTCGAATGGATCGCCGTAGTAGACGGTTTCCATACCGCCACGTTGCCCATCATAGCCGGAGCCATATTCAAGTTGGAAGCGATCGACGTAAAGTTAAACGGCGTGAGCGAGAACACGAAACCTTCCAAGGCACGGTATTCCATACGATTCAATATACCCGTCTCGGAATAAGGTTGATCGGCATATACTTGACTAGCGTAGAAGGTACTGAAACGCAAGAAATCGATCAATTCGCAGGGAGCGTCGATCTCCGCTTGGAACGGATTCTTGCTCTGTCCCAACATAACCGAAGCGTTCAGGATATAACGATATTTCGTAGCCAACAACTCAGCTACACGAAGCATAATAGACGCACGTTCCACCCATGGAAGTTCTGACCATTCCTTATGCGCTTTCATGGCGCGTCGATAGCCATTTGTACTTCTTTCTCGCCCGCCTTATGATAAGTAGCCAATACATGATGATGATCATGAGGCATAACGACCTTACCGGTATTACCCGTACGGATCTCTTTTCCGCCAATTACCAGAGGAATATCCCATTCCTCGGAACTTATCTGCGCCAACGCTTTCTTTAAGGATGCTTTTTCACTTGATCCGGGAGCATACGCTTTTACCGGCTCATTAATGGGTTTAGGAAATCTAAAAATAGCATTATCCATAATACTTCAGATTTTTTAAATGGTTATTCAATGAAACTTCTGCTGTAAACGTAAGCAATTTATTTTAAACAGTGGCGTATAAACGTTAATATATATCAACCAAAGATAAGCTCATTTCACGGTCTATACAATGATCTAAAAGGCCTCTCCCGAAAACAATCCGCGAAAGTTGTTTGTTACATTAACATATTAATCATCTTAAAGGAATAAAATTATGGCAATTAAAAGAGTTTGGATTGAGGAGGATTGCATCGCTTGCGGTACATGCGAGGGCATTTGCCCGGAAGTATTCACAGTTACAGATCGCTCACGTGTAAACGAAGGAGTTAATTTCGATGATTTCGAGGCGGGTATTAAAGAGGCTGCCGAAAGCTGTCCGGTCGAGGTTATCAAATACGAATAGACAAAACACATTAACCCTTACTTTCCTTCCTAGATAAAATCTCAGAATCATTGCGCAATCTATAATAACACGTTACCTTTGCCGGAGGTAAGGTTAATAACATTAACCTCTTACGGGAATAGAAAGAATCAAAATAAGAAATAAGAAGTAAAATGAGAAAATTAGTGTTACTGAGTTTTGTTATTGTCGCCTCTTTACAATTTTGCGGGGCGCAATCATTGGATAAGATGCAATGGTTCAACGAGCCGGAGCAATGGGAGATTAAAGACAAGTCGCTTTCCATGCAGGTCACTCCCCAAAGCGACTATTGGAGGATTTCCCATTACGGGTTTACGGTAGATGACGCTCCTTTTTATTATGCGACTTATGGGGGTGAATTCGAAGTGAAAGTCAAGATAACCGGCGATTACAAGCAGCGTTTTGACCAAGCCGGCCTAATGCTTCGTATCAATCATGAAAATTATATAAAAGCCGGTATAGAGTTCGTGGATGGTAAATACAACCTAAGCGCGGTCGTTACGCATAAGACCTCCGACTGGAGCGTTATCACCTTAGACAAAGCGATCCCTTATGTATGGATAAAAGCAGTCCGGAGATTGGACGCCGTGGAGATCTTCTACTCATTCGATGATAAGGAATACACTTATGCGTAACGCTTGGCTACAAGACAATATCCCCGTACAAGTCGGGTTTATGGCCGCTTGTCCCGACGGGAAAGGATTTAATGTGACATTCGAGCATTTCAAGGTAAAACACCTCCCGGATCAGCGCCGGTTAGAATGGCTAAAGAAAAATGCTGAATAAGTATTAGATGCTTATCTTTCAGACGCAGATGACACGGATTTACTATTCTTATCCGTATTATCTGCGTCATTTGTATTAAAAACAAGCCATACCTGTTAATTAGAAAAGAAAACAAGGGCTTTCACCTTCTTTTTGCTTTTTATTCCTATCTTTGGAGCGACATAATACAATAACTTCAGCAAAATGAACGAACAGATACAACAAATCGCGGAGCGTCTGGCCGGATTACGGGACGCACTGGAGATTACGCCGGAAGAAATGGCAAAGGTCTGCAACCTCACGACTGAGCAATATTTGCTGCTGGAAAGCGGCACGGTTGATATTTCCGTTAGCGTATTGCACCAGATCTCACAGGCTTATGGCGTAGAATTAACCACGTTGATGTTTGGCGACGAGCCTAAAATGAGTACGTACTTTATTACTCGTAACGGAAAAGGTGTTGCCGTAGAGCGTACGAAAGCCTATAAGTACCAATCATTGGCCGCCGGTTTCGTCGGACGTAAAGCGGACCCCTTCTTGGTAACCGTACATCCCAAACCAGAGGATGAGCCGATGTATCTCAATTCCCATCCGGGGCAAGAATACAATATGGTATTAAAAGGACGTCTGTTACTACAGATCAACAATAAAGATCTTATCTTAGAAGAAGGTGATAGTATTTATTTTAACTCAGAGCTTCCTCACGGTATGAAAGCGCTGGATGGGGAAAAGGTCAGTTTCTTGGCCGTCATTTTAT
>ENA-OQAA01000479-OQAA01000479.1-human-gut-metagenome-genome-assembly--contig:-NODE-479-length-27115-cov-2.421632_pt1 | contig 27115 bp, 42 predicted proteins | sample MGYA00242489_ERZ504515 | MGnify/ENA primary metagenome ERZ504515 (study PRJEB26092, sample SAMD00036237) | human gut metagenome | host: Homo sapiens | study: EMG produced TPA metagenomics assembly of... | reverse complement strand
CACGGATTTTCTTTATTATTTTTTCCGTGTAAATCCGCGTAATCCGTGCCTAAAAAAATTATCAAGAGTGTTTTAACACCCTCACTTGCCTATTCTCAGGATGTCCGGACATCCATATTCTTAATATTGCCTTTCCAGCATGACAGGCCCATCCATGTGCCCGTCCACGTATAATACGCCGGACAGTCTGTCTCCCGCAACATATACGTCGTAGATTTCCAGCAAAGGATAATTGTAACCGTAGTCCAGCCGCAGAATCCTGCCGTGGATGTCCCAGCGGAAAGGCAGGCTGAATGCCACCTCTCCATACGGATCGTTGTAATACGCCTGCTCATCTCTTCCCAGCCCGTTGCCTTCAAAGTAGAGCCCGCTTTCCAACGGAGAATTATACGCATCGGCAAAACCTAAGTCCCCTACCCAGATACCGCCCGGCAGGTATCGTAAATGTAGTAATCCTCACCGTCGTCCGGTTCGCACGAACTCAGGCCCAAGGCCAGGTACACAGGAACAATATGTTCAAAAACTTTCTCATCTTTCTCATTTCCAATTCTGATTAACCATATACCTGGAAGCGGTCAGCATCATGATTTCACCGTCCAGCTTTCCGGACAGGTAATGCTCGCGCACCCATACGTTCTCAAAGATTTTCACGTCGCCCGAACCGTAGTTCAGTATCAGTCCCTCGCGTGAGTTGTCAATCCATTTCCAGGTAAAGTCATGGGTATCTGTTTTCGTATTGCCGGTAGTGGTTACGATAAAGGTCTCTTTTCCGGAAAGGACTTCCTTACCGCCCTGTTTCCCTTTGGTGAATTCCAGGATGTGCCTGCACGCCCCTTCTTCCGTGTCGTACTCCTCTACCCAACTGTCGCTGCACAGCTTCTCGTCGCTGTTTTGTATCGTATAGTAGTTATCATCCCCGCAAGAAGCCAGCCCCGCAGTCATTACACACAACAACAGTATCTTCATTAAGTTCAAAATCTTCATATATATCGAGTTTAGTTAATATTTTACGGGCAAACTTACGCAAAAATAATGATATGTTTAATACCTGGACTGGAATTTCTTATAGAAGACAACGAATAAGATGAAACCCGTCAGTGCAAAGGGCACGCCTGCCAAAGCCGGATAGCGGTATCCGCCGCCAAGAGCCAGGCCGCCTACGTATGCCCCGATGGCGTTGCCCAGGTTGAATGCCATCTGCACGCAAGCGCCGCCCAGCATCTCACCCCCGGGGCCACGCGGATAATCAGCACCTGCTCCGGACTGGACACCGCAAACAAGCCCGCCGTACAGAGCGCCATCAATATGGCGGAACACCACGGATGGGGCGAAAGGAAAAATATCAGCAGCAGCACAATGCAAATCATGCCTTGCACCACCATGCCCACCTGCCGGAGTGTATTTGTCGGAAAGCCGTCCGCTCACCAGATTGCCCACCACCATGCCAAAGCCTGCCAGCATCATTAATGCCGTGACACTTCCGGCGCTGAATCCCGATACATTCGTCAGCAACGGCGTGATGTAACTATACCAGCAGAACACGCCGCCGTTGCCCAAAGCCGTCGCCCCCAATATCAGCCAGGGAGCGGGAGTCTTCAGGAAACGGAACTGTCCCTTGAATCCGGTATCTTTCAGTCCCTCCACCGCAGGAACCCACCGCCATATATAATAAAGGACTATCATTCCCCAGCAGGCCACCAGCAAGAACGTGACGCGCCACGAGAGTATATGGCTCAGGGAAGTGCCCAGCGGAACGCCGAACAGATTGGCAACCGTCATGCCCGCTATCATAATGGATACGGCCTCGGAGCTTCTCCCCTCGTCCGCCAGCTTGCCCGCCACAATGGAAGCGACTCCGAAATACGCCCCGTGCGGCAAACCCGAAATGAAACGCGCCGCCAGCAGCGACCAGTAGCCGGTGGCCATTGCAGCTCCCAAGTTTCCTACCAGCATTAAAGCCATCAATGCCAGCAGGATATGCTTCAACGGACGCTTGCGCGCTAAAATCAACATGGGAGCACCGGCACATACGCCCAGTGCATAGGCGGAAATGAAATGTCCGGCAACCGGAATGCCGATGTTCAAATCGGCGGCAACATAGGGCAAAATACCCATCATCGTAAACTCGGCAATGCCCAATCCCAACGTGCCGAACGCTAATGCAATAAGACTCTTCTTCATTTGAAAAAATACAACCTGTAAAACAAACTTTTTACCGCCGCAAAAGTAGTGTATTCTTCCCGCACAAGTTCTTTATTTTATAAAAAACTAACTAAAAATTTGTACAGCATAAATATAAGATATACTTTTGCGCCCCGAAAAAGCAGGGCATGCCTTGCTTTTTCAGCATTCAACAATAATTTAAATAATCAAAAGGTAAAAAGAAATGAAAAAAATTGTATTTTTCTTATTTGCAACCATGCTGGTTGCATCGGTAAAAGCACAGGTTTATGTAGGCGGAACGGTAGGCTTATGGCACAACGACGACCTCGACGCCACTTTCTTCAAACTGGAACCGGAAGTTGGATATAACCTGAGCGAGAAATGGGCAGTAGGCGGTGTGCTGGCATTTGCACACGGCAAGGCAGACGAAGGTAAATACAACGCTTTCGCCCTCGCTCCCTATGCACGCTACTCCTACTATGAAAATAAGGTAGTACGCCTGTTTGTGGACGGCGGCTTCGGCTTCTCCACCCAGAAGGTGAAGGGCTTCGACTCTGTAAACGGCTTTGAAATAGGCTTCAAACCGGGCATCGCCATCAAGCTGAACAGCAAGTTCAGTGCAGTTGCCAAATGCGGTTTCCTGGGCTACAGAGACGATTACATGACCGGAGACAACGGCTACGGATTCGCCTTCACCAGCGAAGACCTCTCATTCGGTTTCCACTACGAGTTCTAATCCCGGACAAAGCATACATCACAAGGGAGCGGCCGCCTCACAAACCCGGCGGCTGCTCCTCTCCGGATATGGTTACTCCCGTATATAATGGGGCATCTCCCCGGGTATCTCCATGGATATTTCCACCAGTCCGCATACCACACCCTCACGCTTCCACGCGGTCTGATAAATCATTTTCCTGACCCTTTTTTTCTCTATCGTATAGGTGTTTACGCCACCCGTCTCCAGGAGTTCGCGTATCTTTTCCTGCGATTTCGGACTGTGGCAGTCAAAAAGATTCCTGCCTATCAGGTTTCCGTGCCCGGCAAACGTGCGGCATGCCTTTTCGTTCATATAAAGGATGATTCCTGCGTGTCGCATACGGTTACGGCACAGTTCATTTCATCGGCCCATTCATACATATTCATTACATTTATCCTGTTGTTGAGGGAAACAAAAGTACAGATTAGTTTCTAATTATTCAAGCATTATAAATACGTACACCCAAATTATTCGTATTTTGCACATCGTTTATAAAATATGCAATCATGAAGAAGTTCGTAAAAGGATCCGGTTTGCTCCTAAAAACTATTCCGATGAAGTAGAAGCCAAGATACAGCATTATAAAAGAGAAGGATACAAATTGCCGTCACGCCATCTGCTGCGTACGGAAGAGCAACTGGCAGGCATACGCGAAAGCGCAAGGATAAACACCGCCCTGCTCGATTACATCTCGGAGAATATCCGCGAGGGAATGTCTACGGCAGAGATAGACCACATGGTATACTGCTTTACGACAGACCACGACGCCATCCCCGCTCCCTTCCTGTACGAAGCTTTCCGAAGAGCGTATGTGTCAGCATCAACGATGTGGTGTGCCACGGCATCCCCAGCACAAAGGAATTCCTGCGCAGCGGAGATATTGTAAACGTAGACGTGTCCACCATCTACAAAGGGTATTTCTCCGACGCATCGCGCATGTATATGATTGGGGAAGTCAGCCCCGAAATGCAACGCCTGGTGCAGGTGACCAGAGAGTGCCGCGACATCGGCATACAGCTGCGCAGCCCTGGGCACGGTTGGGCGATGTGGCGCCGCCATCCAGGAGCATGCCGAGAAGAACGGCTACAGCGTGGTGCGCGACCTTTGCGGGCATGGCGTGGGTATCAAGTTTCACGAAGAACCGGACGTAGAGCACTTCGGCAAACGCGGCACGGGCATGCTGATAGTACCGGGCATGACGTTCACCATCGAGCCGATGATTAACATGGGCAGCTACGAGGTGTTCATTGACGAAGCCGACGGCTGGACGGTGTGCACGGACGACGGTCTGCCTTCCGCCCAGTGGGAAAGCATGATTCTTATCACCGAAGACGGAAACGAGATACTGACACAATAGATGCAAGACGGCAGGCCGCAAGATGTCCCCCCGTGCGGTACACTCCGTACCAACGTTGGTACTCCTTGTACCACGCTTTGGTATTGTCTGTACCAACCGTTGGTATTCTTCATACCAACTATTGGTATTTCCCGTACCGCCCGATGGTATTGCCGGTACCGCCTGCCGAAACTTTATTTCCTTATATGCAATTATGAATATCATCCTATTACCCGCCGGGATTATCGCAGGAGCCGTTATCGGCTATCTGACGGCCGGCAGAAAAGCCCGCTGCCCTGAAGACCCAGGTAGAAGCCGCCGGAGAACGTGAAGCCTGCTGAACCGCACCGCCGAAGAACGCATCGCCCGCGAACGCTCCATTGCCGAGGAACGTTTGCAGGAAGCCGCCCGCCAGGCTTCGGAACGCCTGGATGCGCAGGAGCGGCTGTTTGCCGAACGCCTCGCCGAACAGGCACACAGTTTCAACGAACGCCTTGCCCAGCAGGAACATTCCTTCGGCGAGCGCATCGCCCAGCAGCAACGGCAATGGGAACAACGCCTCGCCGAACAGAAAGAAGAGGCCGAAGCCCTGCACAAGCGTATGAACACCGAGTTCGAGAACCTCTCGAACCGCATCTTCCAAAGCAAGACCGAGGATTTCACCAGACTGAATGCCGAGCATCTGGCAACCTGCTGCGCCCGCTCGACGAGAAGATTAAGGACTTCAAGGAAAAAGTAGAGCAGGTGTACAGCACCGAAGCCAAAGAGCGCTTCTCGCTGGGCGAACGCATCAAGGAGCTGGTGGAACTGAACAATCGCCTCAGCGAGGATGCCAACAACCTGACCCGCGCCCTGAAGGGCGACTCCAAGATGCAGGGCAACTGGGGCGAAATGATTCTGGAACGCCTCTTGCAGGCATCCGGCCTGATTGAGGGTGAGCACTATTTCCGCCAGGAGTTCCTGAAAGACGAGCGCGGCGAAGCGATTGTCAGCGAAGAAAGCGGACAGAAGATGCAGCCCGACATCCTCATCAGGTATCCCGACGAACGCGAGATGATAATCGACTCCAAAGTCTCCCTCACCGCCTACGCCGCCTACACCTCCGCCGAAGACCGCGACGAGCAGGCGCGCTGGCTCAAGGCGCATTTGCAGTCTGTCCGCAGCCACATCGACGAGCTCAGCCGGAAGGACTATTCGCACTACGATATCAAGGCGCCGGACTTCGTCATGATGTTCATCCCCACGGAAGGCGCATACCTGCTCGCTATCCAGAGCGACGCCAACCTCTGGGAGTATGCCTACAACAAGAAGGTGGTACTGATGAGCCCACCAACCTCATCAGCGCCCTGCGCCTCTCGCTCGACCTGTGGAAGCGGGAAAACCAGGTGAAAAACGTGCAGGCCATCATCAAGCGCGGCACTGCCCTATACGAAAAGATTGTAGCTTTACCGACACCTTCCTCACCCTCGGCGACCGCATGACAACCTTGCAGAAGGACTACGACAAAGCCTCAACCAGCTCTCCGAAGGCAACGGCAGCGTAGTGCGCCAGGCTGAAATGCTGAAGGACATGAGCCTCACCCCGAAGAAGCGCATCTCGGCAAGGCTGCTGCCCAAAGAGGAGATACAGGAAGATGCAGAACAAGAAGACAATAAATAACTCTTAAGACAAGACTTGATACATTATGAAAACTTTAAAAGACCGTATTCTCAAAGACGGAAAATGCTATCCGGGAGGCATACTGAAAGTGGATAACTTTATCAATCACCAGATGGACCCGATACTGATGAAATCCATCGGCGTGGAGTTTGTCAGACGTTTCGCCTCTACCAGTATCAACAAGATTATCACCGTCGAGGCCAGCGGCATCGCTCCCGCCATCATGGTGGGCTATCTGCTGGAGCTGCCCGTAGTGTTCGCCAAGAAGAAGAAACCGAGTACGATGGAGAATATGCTGGTTACTTCCGTGTATTCGTTCACCAAGCAACGCTCGTACGACGTGTGCGTCAGCAAGGATTTCCTCGCGCCCGGCGACCAGGTGCTTTTCATCGACGACTTCCTTGCCAACGGAAACGCTGCCAAAGGCATCATGGACCTGGTGAAGCAGGCTGGCGCGGAACTGGTGGGCATGGGATTCATCATAGAGAAAGCCTTCCAGCACGGCGGTGACGAGCTGCGCAGCCAGGGCATCCATGTAGAATCGCTTGCCATCATCGAAAGCCTTGACAACTGTGAAATCAAAATCAGATAACCCGGAGCGATGGAAAAACAACAGGGAAACGGACTGATTTACGGCTTGAACGACAAGCCGCCTTTTAAGGAAGCTTTCTTCGCTGCGCTGCAACATCTGCTCGCCATATTCGTAGCCATCATCACCCCGCCGCTCATCATTGCGGGCGCATTGAAGCTCGATGCGGAAACCACCGGCTACCTGGTTTCGATGGCGCTGTTCGCATCCGGCATATCCACGTTTATCCAATGCCGCAGGTTCGGCGGACTGGGCACGGGACTGCTCTGCATCCAGGGAACCAGCTTTTCGTTCATAGGTCCCATCATCTCTGCCGGAATGCTGGGCGGGCTTCCCCTGATTTTCGGTTCCTGCATGGCGGCTTCAAGCGTGGAGATGCTGATAAGCCGGGTGTTGAAATACACTAAGAAGATTATCACGCCGCTGATATCCGGCATCGTGGTCACCCTCATCGGAATGAGCCTGATAAAGGTAGGAATCACAGCCTGCGGCGGCGGAGCACGGCACAGGCGGACGGCAGCTTCGGCAGTTTCCACCATGTGGGCCTTGCGGCGGCGGTACTGCTGCTTATCATCGCCTTCAACCGGAGTTCCAACCGCTACCTGCGCATGAGTTCCATCGTCATCGGACTGGTGATAGGCTACATCGCAGCCTGGTTCATGGGCATCATCGACTTCTCCTCGATACAAAGCTACGGCGGCTTCAACCTGCCGATGCCTTTCCGCTACGGACTGGACTTCGACCTGTCCACCATCATCGCCCTGGGACTTATTTTCATGATTACCGCCATCGAGCATACGGTGACATCACCGCCAACTCCCTTATCTCCGGCGAACCGGTGGAAGGAGACACCTTCGTAAAGCGTGCTTCGGGCGGTATCCTTGCCGACGGCTTCAACTCCATGCTGGCGGGTGCGCTCAACTCCTTCCCCAACTCCGTCTTTGCGCAGAACAACGGAATGATACAACTGACCGGGGTTGCCAGCCGGTATGTGGCTATTACATTGCCGCCTTTCTTGTGCTGCTCGGCCTGTTCCCTGCCGTGGGACTGGTGTTTTCACTGATGCCCGAACCGTATTGGGCGGCGCTACTCTGCTGATGTTCGGTACGGTGGCGGCGGCAGGCATCCGCATCATGCAGCGCAGGAAATCAATCGGAAGGCTACCCTTGTCATGGCTGTCAGTTTCTCGCTCGGCCTCAGTGTGGAGCTGGTTCCCGAAATACTGTGCCAACTGCCGGAAACGCTGCGGAACATCTTCGCATCCGGCATCACAACGGGCGGGATAACGGCTATTCTGGCAAATCTGCTGATTCATATCAAGGAGTAATATTATTCTATTTTAGGCACGGATTACACGGATTTCACGGATTTGCTTTGTTCTTTGTTCTTTCGGACAACATTACCCTTCTTTTACATTTCCATGAAATCCGTGTAATCCGTATTAAATCCGTAAATTCTGTGTAGTTCGTAAATTCTGTATAATCCGTACTAATCCGCGTAATTCCCGAAATTCGTGTAATCCGTATTAATCCGTAAATTCTGTATAATCCGTACTAATCCGTGTAACTCCCTAAATCCGTGTAATTCCGCGTAATCCGTGCCTAAAAATCTCCCCGAAACAACCCACCTCACTTCTCCCTCTCCGGCAGCACCCAATTCAGCACCACATACCCCAGCACCCCGGCAAGCACCGTCCCTACAAGCACCCCAAATTTCGCCTGGTTCAGCAGTTCCGGATATTCGTCCGCAAAGGAAAGGTTGGCAATGAACAACGATACGGTAAACCCGATACCGCCCAGCAGGGAGACGCCCGCTATATTCTTCCAGTTCATCCCCGCCGGCATCAGCGCTACGCCGCTCTTCACCGCCAGCCACGTAAACAGGTATATCCCAGGAACTTGCCCAGCAGCAAGCCAGCCGCCACAGCGATGCTCACATCTCCCACGATGCTGCCGCTACCGCTGAACACCACACCGGCATTGGCAAAGGCAAACAGCGGCAGTATCACGAAGCTCACCGCCCCGTGCAGGTTATCTTCCAGCGACTGCAACGGGCTGATAACATAATCCGATGCCCGCTCCACCTGCTTCAACGTGGCAATCTGCGCATTGGTCAGCACGATATTATCCGACTTGGAAACCGGGAACTCCCCGATGATGTCGCGAATCCGCTCGATGTATTTGCCCGCATCCAAGCGCGGACGCGCCGGTATCACAAACGCCAGTATCACGCCCGAAATCGTACTGTGTATGCCCGATTGCAGGAACAGGTACCAGATAATCACACCGAAGAAGAGGAAGAATATCTTCTGCGTTACGCCGAACTTACCCATATAGTAGAGGAACACGTACAGGACAGCCGCCGCAATCAGGTATCCGTATGCCACGTCAGCGCTATAGAACAATGCGATGACCAGTATGCCGCCGATGTCGTCCACCACGCAAATGCCGTCAGGAATATTTTCAGGCTCAACGGCACACGCTTGCCCAGCAAACTGAGCACTCCCAATGAAAAGGCAATGTCCGTGGCCATCGGGATAGCCATCCCCCGGGTTTCGGGAGTGCCGGAAGCAACCGACAACGCATAGATGACAACCGGAACCACCATCCCCCCGCATGCCGCAATAAAAGGCAAAGCCGCTTTCCGCACAGAGGACAGTTCCCCCACCAGCAGTTCGCGCTTTATCTCCAGCCCACTGCCAGAAAGAAAACGGTCATCAGGCAGTCGTTAATGAATTCTATCATCTTCAGCGGATGCCCGCCGTGCGAAAACAGATTGAAGTTGCCGATGCGCAGATGCAGCTCCTGAAGCAGGAAATCCTGGTATACGGGCGACAGGGACGAGTTGGCAACCACAGCGGCCAGGATAGCCGCCAGAAACAAAAGCACGCTCGCTGCTATGTTCAGCGACGAAATGTTTTTTACGGTACGTAGGATAATCATAAGTATTTTTAATTGAAGGATTCGTTCATTTTCGGAAAAAGACAAAAAAGGGGGCAGCCCTATCATGAAAGAACAACCCCCGAAAGATATGATTGGTTCGGCAGCAAACCGCTAATCCAGTTTCAGCACCGCCAGGAATGCTTTCTGCGGCACTTCCACATTACCGATTTGCTTCATTCTCTTCTTACCCCGTTTCTGCTTCTCGAGCAACTTGCGCTTACGGCTCACGTCGCCGCCGTAGCACTTGGCCGTAACGTCCTTGCGTACAGCCTTGATTGTTTCGCGGGAGATAATCTTGGCGCCGATGGCCGCCTGGATGGCGATGTCAAACTGCTGTCTCGGAATCAGGTCCTTCAGCTTCTCGCACATGCGGCGTCCCAGCTCGTATGCGTTGTCAAAGTGCGTCAGGGTGGAAAGGGCATCCACCGGTTCGCCGTTCAGGAGAATATCCAGTTTCACCAGCTTGGACGGACGGAAGCCGTTGGCATGGTAGTCGAAAGAGGCGTATCCCTTGGAGATGCTTTTCAGCTTGTCGTAGAAGTCGATGACGATTTCGCCCAGCGGCATGTCATAGTATATCTCCACGCGATTGCCGGAAATGTATTCCTGCTTCACCAGTTCGCCGCGCTTGCCCAGACAGAGCGTCATGATGGGGCCGATATAGTCCGTGGCGGTAATCACCGAAGCGCGGATATAAGGCTCTTCGATGCGGTCTATCAGGGTGGGGTCGGGCATGCTGCCGGGGTTGTGCACCTCAGTCATGTGTCCCTGCTTGTCGTAGATGTTGTACGACACGTTCGGCACGGTGGTAATCACGTTCATATCGAATTCGCGGTCCAGGCGTTCCTGCACAATCTCCATGTGGAGCAGTCCTAAGAATCCGCAACGGAAACCGAAGCCCAGCGCCAGTGACGATTCGGGCTGGAAGGTCAGCGAGGCGTCGTTCAACTGCAACTTCTCCAGCGAAGAGCGCAGGTCCTCGAAGTCTTCCGCTCAATGGGATATACGCCGGCAAAGACCATCGGCTTCACTTCCTCGAAGCCGGCAATCGCTTCCTTGCACGGACGGGTATGTGCGTAATCGTGTCGCCCACCTTCACTTCCCTGGAAGTCTTGATACCCGAAATGATATACCCCACGTCGCCCGTACGCAGCTCCTGACGGGGAACCATATCCATCTTCAGCACGCCGATTTCGTCCGCATCGTATTCCTTGCCCGTATTGAAGAACTTCACTTTGTCTCCTTTGCGAATCACGCCGTTCACAATCTTGAAGTAGGCGATGATGCCCCGGAACGAGTTGAATACGGAGTCGAAAATCAGTGCCTGCAAAGGCGCTTCCTCATCGCCTTCGGGATGCGGGATGCGCTCAACTACCGCCTCAAGGATTTCCTCCACGCCCATGCCCGTCTTGCCGGAGGCGCGGATAATCTCTTCGCGCTTGCAGCCGAGCAGTTCCACGATTTCATCCTCCACCTCTTCGGGCATGGCGCTTGCCATGTCGCATTTGTTGATAACGGGAATAATCTCCAAATCGTGCTCGATGGCCATGTAAAGGTTGGAGATGGTCTGCGCCTGCACGCCCTGCGAAGCATCCACAATGAGCAGTGCGCCCTCGCAGGCGGCGATGGAGCGCGACACCTCGTAGGAGAAGTCCACGTGTCCCGGAGTGTCAATCAGGTTCAGGATATACTTCTCGCCCTTGTACACATACTCCATCTGGATGGCATGGCTCTTGATGGTGATACCTCTCTCCTTTTCCAAATCCATATCATCCAGCATCTGTCCTTCGGTTACTTGGATGGTATTGGTGAACTCCAACAGGCGGTCGGCCAAAGTAGATTTGCCATGATCGATATGGGCTATGATACAAAAGTTACGTATATTCTTTTTCATTCGTTTCTAAAGTTTTTGGAGTGCAAAGATAGTGTATCTTGGACAAAGATACGAAAAGGAGCGCACAAAAAATGCGTTGATAACATATCCAATGTATCAACGCATTTTTATAACATTCCAATCACTTTCTTAGTTCAGCTTCACAAACAGTTCGCCTTCAACTTCTTGAGTAGAGATTTTGTCCTCTCTCAATAACCATCCAAGACCCAGGAACAAATCTTTATCCACCAATTTTGTAGCTTTTTTGATTTGTTTTGCGGTTAAACCTTCGGTTTCATTCAGTGCGTTCCAAATTTTTCCTGCGATTTCACCGGCTTTTTCTTTTAACATTTTCTCTTTGTTTTTAGTTAGACATGCTTGAAAATCCGTTTCCCCCGACGGAGAAGACCGATTTTATTTCGGCGGCAAAGATAGTTATTTTTATGTTATATAGCACGTTAACTCTCATTTTTTTCCATTTTCAGCCGGAGAAACGGCACGATTTGCCCTATTTCCGCTGTTTTTCCAGATACTCCGCCCATATTGCCGCCGCCTCTTCCACCATTTTGGCGCAGGGACGCTTGGCGTAATACTGCTCCGTGCGGGCTTCGGGGGTGGAAGAGCCTTCGGGGCTTCTTCAGTCCCAACAGTTCGGCGCAAATCATCGAGCCGTTGCGTTTCCTGAATTCCTCCGCAAGCTGCTGCACCAGCGCATAGTTGGCGGCTTTGCCCTCACGATCCTTGCCGTCTACGGCACCTTTCTCCAGTCCCGCCAGCAGGAACATGCCGCAGGCGGCGCCGCACGTCTGGCGCATCCGTCCGATGCCGCCGCCAAACGAGGCGGACATGCGCAACGCCTGTTCCTGCGTAAAACCATACATATCTGCAAAGGCAGCCACGACGGACTGCGAACAATTATAGCCGCTCTTGAACAGTTCAACGGCTTTTCCACTCTGTCTTTCATCGTCATATCTTAATCTGTTAATTCCAACATCATGGGGCAATGATCCGAATGTACGGCATCGTTCAGGATACGCGCCTCTTTCAGCATCGGACGCACCGCCTCGCTTGCCATGCAATAGTCGATACGCCAGCCTTTGTTCTTCGCCCGCGAGTTGATCGGTAGCTCCACCAGGTGTACTCCCGGCTGTCGGGGTGCAACAGGCGGAAGGTATCGATGAAGCCCTCGTTCAGGAAACGGGTCATCCACTCCCTTTCTTCGGGCAGGAAACCGCTGTTGGTGGCATTGCGCACCGGGTCGTGAATGTCTATCGCCTCGTGGCAGATGTTATAGTCCCCGCACAACACCAGTTTGGGACGGGTGCGCAGCAGTTCCACCGCATAGTGCCGGAAGTGTTCCAGCCACTCCATCTTAAAGGCCTGGCGCTCGTCGCCGCTCGTTCCCGAAGGGTGATAGACGCTCACCACGGACAGGTCGCCGTAATCGGCACGGACAAACCGCCCTTCGCTATCGTACTCCTCCATGCCCATGCCGTATTCCACATGGTCCGGCTCGCGTTTCGTCAGGATGGCGACTCCGCTATACCCTTCTTCCGGGCTGAATGCAGATAATGCCTGTATCCCAATGCATCCAACGCTCCGCAGGATACTGCTCCGGCTGCAATTTGGTTTCCTGCAGGCACAGCACGTCCGGCTGTTCCTTTGCCAGCCATTCGGGCAGCCCTTTGGACACGGCGGCCCGCAAACCGTTTACGTTATAGGTTATAATCTTCATTTCCGTATATATTTTTTTTATTATCCGTCCGGCAGCAATCGTTCGTCAGGTTGCAATCGTTCGTCCGCTTGCAATCATTCGCCCGGTTGCAATCATTCATCCGGCAAGCGGCATTCATTACAAACTCGATATCAGCAGCATAATATTCAATACCGTCACGATGGCGGCAATCGTATAGAGCACGAATGTGCTCCATTTGCTGTTCACATACTGCCCCATCACTTTGCGGGACGAGGTGAGGCTCACCTGGAGGAACACCGTAAACGGCAACTGGATGCTCAGTATCATCTGCGAAATCAGCAGTCCCTTGAACGGGTCGCCGATGAAACAAATCAACAGCAGCGCGATGCCCAACGAAAGGATTACCCCCACCTGCGAGTGGCTGTCCCTGATGTGGTACGACTCGCCGAAGATACCGGCAAAGATGGAACCTGCCGCCATGCCGCTTGTAATTGTCGAGGAGATGCCCGCCATCAGCAATGCCAGCGCAAACACCACGCCGGCGCTGCTGCCCAGCAACGTCCAACAGCGACTTCGCCTGCTGCAACTCCTCCACCTGAATCCCGCCCTTGAAGAAAGTGGCGGCGGCCAGCAGAATCATCGCACTGTTAATGGCCCATCCCACAATCATGGAGAAGAGCGTGTCGAACAATTCGTACTTCAGCACCCTGCGGATAGAGGCATCGTCCTGCTTGTTGTACTCGTGGCTCTGTATCACCTCCGAATGGAGAAACAGGTTATGGGGCATCACCACGGCTCCGAGCACACTCATGATAATGAGCATGCTTCCCTGGGGGAACGAAGGAGTCACCCACCCTGCACCGCCACAGGCCAGTCTATCCTGACAAGGAAAAGCTCGTAGATGAACGAAAGCCCTATGACGGACACGAAGGCAATGATGGCCCTTTCAATCTTCTTGTAGGAGTTGGTGAAAAGCATTATGGACACGAAGACCGTAGTCAGCACCGAACCCCATATTATGGGGATGTCCAGCAACATTTGCAGCGCGATGGCACCGCCCAATATTTCGGCAAGGGAAGTGGATATGGAAGCCAGCACCGCCGTACCCAATATAGGGCGCGACACCCATTTGGGAGTGTACTGCGTGGCGGCTTCCGACAGACACAGTCCCGTCACGATGCCCAGGTGCGCCACGTTGTGCTGCAGGATTATCAGCATGACGGTAGAGAGCGTCACCACCCACAGCAGCGAGTAGCCGAACTCCGACCCCGCCGCAAAATTCGACGCCCAGTTTCCGGGGTCGATGAAACCTACCGTCACCAGCAGTCCCGGTCCGATATATCTGAACACGTCCAGACCACCCAAATAGCGTTTGTGGTCTTTCCGTTGCAAGTCTTTAAAAATATTCTTCATTATTATGTTGTTCTTGTTTTGAGGATGTAAAAGTACTCAAATAAAAAACAAATGCACCATAAGTTGGTTCAAAATGGCAGACACGTTGCCTTGCCAACCAAAAAATCATCCCACGAGACGGATAAATTCATCCCGCAAGACAAATTTATCCACCTCGTGGGATGAATATACCCGTACGGAAAACACAGCTTTTCCTGATTTCCTTTCCGTGAAATCCGCGTAATCCGTGCCTAAAAAATCATCACGCCCTCTTACACCTTCAATCAGAGCAGCAGAATCAATACCCCATCTCGTGCAATGCCTTACACAACTGGTCGGGACAGGAAGTGGGACGTCCGCCGCAGCGGATACCTTCCAGGCGTGAAATCACCTCTTTCACCGGCATCCCTGCAACCAGGCGCGACAACCCTTGCAGATTGCCGTTGCATCCGCCCCAGAACGCGATGTTCCGCACGATGCCGTCTTCCACCTCAAGCTCGATATTGGTACTGCACGTGCCTTTGGTCTTGTAAGTATACGTCATTACTCTTCGCTTTCTTCCGGCTTCATATTGGTGTACACCGTCTGCACGTCGTCAAACTCTTCCAGGCGTTCCACCATCTTGTCGATGGTCTCGCGGTGTGCAGGCTCCACATCTTTCAGGTCGTTGGCGATGTAGGTAAACTCGCCGCCCACATCCTCAAAGCCGCCCTCTTCCAGGTGCTTCTGGATGGCTGCGTAGCTCTTCGGGTCACCGTAGATGGTGATTGTGCCTTCTTCTTCGTCCTCTTCATAGTCTTCGTCGATGTCGAAATCGATCATGTCGAGGATGAATTCTTCCATATCCATGCCGTCTTTCTTCTTGAAAGTGAACACGCATTTGTGGTCGAACAGGAAAGCCAGTGAGCCCATTGTGCCCAGGTTTCCGCCAAACTTGTTGAACACGCTGCGCACATCGGCCACCGTGCGGGTGGGGTTATCGGTCAGTGTATCCACAAATACGGCCACACCGTGAGGTCCGTATCCCTCGTAGGTCATGCTCTTGTAGTCGCTCTGGTCCTTACCCATTGCATTCTTGATGGCACGCTCGATGTTGTCCTTCGGCATGTTCTCGCGCTTGCAGGTAGCGATAACCGAACGCAGTGCAGGGTTGTTTTCCGGTTCGGGTCCGCCGGCTTTCACCGCAATAGCAATTTGTTTACCCAGTCTTGTAAAGGTCTTAGCCATGTGACCCCATCTTTTCAATTTGGCAGCTTTTCTATATTCAAACGCTCTTCCCATTGGATTGTATATTTTAATTTGTTCTTTAATTGGTTTCTGTCTTTACTGCCGCGTCAGTTTCCGATACCTCCAATATGACACGCCGCACAGCAGCAGGCATATCAGACCGCTCACCCCTGCCAGGGCATTTCTCCAGCCCTCGTTCTCAGGGAAGTGCCAAAGCACCCTTACTGCCTGGAACAAGAGGAGCAGCCCTATGGTCAGGCCCGTCAGAGACGCTCTTTTGGCTCTGATATGGTGATCCGGTTTTATATCATACTTCTTCATAGCGGGTCAGCTTGTTTTTACCGCAGCACGGCTCCCAGTCGGTTCTGCAGATTGGTAATCAGCTTCTGCATCACTTTGTCAATCTGCTTGTCGTTCAGTGTGGCATTCTCGTCCTGCAACAGGAAACTTACGGCATACGATTTCTTGCCGGCTTCCAGGTTCTTGCCTTCATAGACGTCGAAGAGGGAGACCTCTTTCAGCAGCTTCTTCTCCGTTTCGTAGGCAATCTTTTCGATTTCGGCAAACTGCACCTTCTTGTCAATCAGCAAAGCGAGGTCGCGCTTCACGGCCGGGAATTTGGAGATTTCGGTATAGTTTACCTTCACGTTCCTGATGGCCTTCATCAGCTCTTTCCAGTTCAGGTCGGCATAGTACACCTCGTTGTCGATGTCGAACGCTTTCAGGAGCTTCCTTGTCACCACGCCGAACGTGGCAAGCGCTTGCCCCCCTTTGTCTGCACAGACAGGGCAGCGGCGTAAATATCGTCCGTAAGGTTGCCCACTACCAGGTCGTGCATCTGCAAGCCCAGACGGGCAAATATGTTTTCTACATACGCTTTCAGCTCGTACACCGAACTGTCCTCGTCCTGATGCGCCCATGAGTTGGACACTCTCTTGCCGGTAATCCACAGGCCCAGGTGATAGTCTTCGGAATAAGGAGCGAGCGCCTTTTCGGGGTTACGCTTCTCTTCGTTGAAGTAATAGCAGTTGCCGAATTCAAAGAATTTCAAATCGGCATTCTTGCGGTTGGCATTGTGCGCGATGCTCTCCAGTCCGCCGAAAAGCAGCGTCTGGCGCATGGCGTTCAGGTCGGCGCTGAGCGGGTTCATCAGCATCACGAGGTTCTTGGCAGGATAAGATTCCAGTCCGTCGTAATAGGCGGCTCGTGTCAGCGAGTTGTTCAGGATTTCGTTGAAACCGCAACCTACCAGTTGCTCGGCAACCAGGTTCTGCAGACGGTTGGACTTGTCGCACTCGCCCTTCGTTGTCAGGCTGGACTTCAAGGCTGTGGGAATCTCCACATTATTATATCCGTAAATACGGAGGATGTCCTCTATCACATCGCAGTCGCGCTGCACATCCACGCGGTATGGCGGCACGTCGAGCGTCAGGCCCTCTGCCGTTTCGCCTACAATCTTCATCTCCAGGCTCGTCACGATGCTTTTTATCGTCTCTGCCGGAATCTCCTTGCCTATCAGCGCGTGTACCTTCCCGTAAGAGAGTTCCACCCGGAAATCGCGGGCGGGAGCGGCGCATACATCCTTGATGTCGGAAGAGATGGTGCCGCCGGCAAGTTCCTTCACCATCAGTGCCGCCAGTTTCAGGCAGTAAAGGGTGGCGTTGGGGTCGACGCCTCTTTCAAAGCGGAAGGAAGCATCCGTATTCAGGCCGTGGCGGCGGGCGGTCTTACGCACCAGGTGGGGTGAAAATAAGCGCTTTCGAGGAAGACGTCCTTCGTGGTTTCGGTAGAGCCTGAATCCAGTCCGCCGAACACTCCGGCGATGCACATGGGCTCTTCCCGGTTGCAAATCATCAGGTCGCGTCCGTTGAGCTTGCGTTCCACGCCGTCCAGGGTAGTGAAGGGAGTGCCTTCGGGCAGAGTCTTTACAATGACCTCGCCGCCCTTAATCCTGTCCGCATCGAAGCAGTGGAGCGGCTGGCCGAATGCGTGGACGATGTAGTTCGTGATGTCCACCACATTATTAATAGGGCGCAGGCCGATGATGCGGAGCTTGTTCTGCAACCATTCGGGGCTTTCCTTTACGGTGACGCCTTTCACGGTGACGCCGGCATAGTGCGGGCAGGCTTCGCTGTTCTCTACCGTCACCCGGATGTCGAGGTCGTGGTTATCGACGGCAAAAGCCTCCACAGAGGGTTTCTTCAAGGCGGCGGGCTTGCCGTTCTGCACCAGGTAGGCGTACAGGTCGCGCGCCACGCCGTAGTGCGAGCAGGCATCGGCGCGGTTGGGCGTGATGTCCACCTCCAGCACGTAGTCGCTCTTGATGTTGTAATAGTCCTTGGCAAGCGTGCCCGGCACTGCCGTTTCGGGCAGCACGATGATGCCGCATGGTCTGTACCGATGCCTATTTCGTCTTCGGCACAAATCATGCCGTTGGACTCTACGCCGCGGAGTTTGGATTTCTTGATTGTGAAGCATTCATCACCGTCATAAAGTTTTGTACCCAAAGTGGCCACCACCACTTTCTGTCCGGCTGCCACGTTGGCTGCGCCGCATACTATCTGCACAGGTTCTCCCTGTCCCAGGTTTACGGTAGTGATGTGCATGTGGTCCGAGTTGGATGGGGCTCGCACGTCAGCACTTCGCCAATGACCAGGCCTTCAAGTCCGCCTTTAACGGTTTGCACCTCTTCCACGCTTCCCGTTTCCAGTCCTATGGAAGTGAGCGCGGCGGCTACTTCATCCGGTGTCAGGTCGAAATCCACATACTCTTTCAACCAGTTATAAGAGATATTCATATCATTATTTTTTTATTGTTTCCAAAAGTGACCCGCAAAGTTAATAAGATTTTCCTGTAGAAAGGGAAAAATTTCAGGAAATCTTCGAGAGTATATACGCTTTTACTTGTTGCCATGACTGATTTACAAACATATCCGGCATAGGGTCTGCCTCTGCATCGTCAAAATAGGCCAAGCTTTTCATTGCCATGAAAACAGAGGAGTCGTTGTATTTGGCTGCATAGAAATGCAGGATTTCCTCTAATGAAAAGTGATGCAGCAAGAAAGCGATATCTATAAAATCCTTCTTTGTACCCCTGCCTATGATTGCAGTAATCTTCATAGCTGCAATATCGCTTACACTCGCCAGGCGAAGCCCCTGCTCCAGGACAACATCATCAAGCCAAGGGTATTTATAATTTACAATATCAACCTTGATTCCATCTACTATATAGATGTGTATATGGGGAGATTCCTTCAAAATGGTCAGCGAAGCTATTCCCGCTATTGACTCCCGCAAATATTCAGCCTCACAATCTACCGTGCCGAAAAAATCCAAATCAATAGATTTGCGATGCCCCAATTGCAAAGCGAGCGCAGTGCCCCCTACCAACCTTGTTTGCTCAAGCACCGGCAACCGTTGCAGTTTTTTCAGGAGTTCCAGGGTTGAGGATTCAACTGTTTCCAGGTATAGCATCTGAACTGTTCTTTAGGGGTTTTTGAAATAGCGGCAATGTATGCCAGCGCGCGGGGTTCCAAGCTCCTCAATCCCTTTGCGGTCTCTACGATTTTGGGCAATCCGTAGTATGACTTAATGAGATTCCAGTCGCCCAGCAAACCATATTCCAGCACTCTCTGTATCACATATTGCGCATGTGCGTCGAGGTCGATATCCTCTTTGCGCACATCCCAGAACAGATGCGGAGAGAATTGTTCCATATATTCATTTGCAGACATAGCCTTTACTTCTTTTATTTACAAAGGTAGCATTCTTTTTCCGAAAATCAACCGATTAATCATTTATAAAAAGCCCGCGGTTCAAAGTTTATCCACTATCCGGTGCGCCCGTCTCCGCAGCAATTCAAACTCTTCATCGTCCAGGATGGCTTTCATTGCCTTATACCAGCGTATGAGCACGCTGATTTTCACATCCCCCCTTTTAAAAGGTCTGAATGGTGGTATTACTCATGCCGGCATGGTCGGCAATCATTTTCAAAGACACGCCGGATGCCTTCAACAGATAGCGGAGCTCTTCACCTATCATAAGATAGGGATATTGCCCGTCCTCATTTTTTACACTCATTTTTAATATTAATTTTATTTAAAATACAAGGGAAATATTTAGGTTTATTAAGTTTCGTACATACATGTGTGTACGGTCATCTGTTTTATAATCACGAACTTTGAAGGGTATCCCTGAAAGATTCGGGAATTGCGATGCAAAATTAACAAATTAATAATCAGCACCAAAAAAACAAGTAAACAAATGAATGAATTCAAAATGTCCCTGTTCCTCGCCCCCATTTCGCCGGTGAAGGACGGCGGCACAGGGCAAATCATCAAACCTGCCACCCTGAAACCCTACAAAACCATGACCCTGCAGGAAGTGTACCGGACGATAACCGCCAACACACGCCTGCAACTGCTCACCGACCGCGTGCGCCGGGCATTCGACAGCGGCGACCTATCCGCCTACCGCGCCCTCAAACAGGAGCTTCTGCCCTACGTCACCCCCTGCGGCACGTTCGCCCGCCGGCGCAGCGACAGCCTCCTCGAAGCATCGGGACTCGTAGTGGTGGACATCGACCACCTCGACTCCGCTGACGAAGCCGCCCGCTGCGCCGCCAACTGTTCGAAGACCCGTTTCTTAGGCCGGAGCTGGTCTTCATCAGCCCCTGCGGACAGGGCGTAAAACGCCTTCGTACCCTACACCCCCGACCCCGCCCTGCCGGATGTGCGCCAGAATGCCGCCGAAAGTATCCGATGGGCCATGGACTACGTGCAGTGCGTGTATGCCGACGGTAACCGCAACTCCGCCAAAGGCGTGGATACTTCCGGCAAGGACCTCGTGCGGGCCTGCTTTCTGAGTTACGACCCCGGTGCGCTCATAGCTACCCGGAATAATCTTTCTCCGGAAAATAATCTGCTACGAACCCAGTAACTTATAACTCATAATTCATAACAGATAATTTATAGTGCATAATTCGTAACTTATAACAGATAATTCATAGCGCATAATTCGTAACTCATAACAGATAACTCATAACACATAATTCATAACTCATAACAGATAATTCATAACAGATAACTCATAATTTATAACCCCATGACCAATATCCTATCCGATTTGCGCCGCCTCACGGAAGCGGTTCACGCAGCGGGCGCCGACATTGCGCCCACCTACAGAGAGTATGTACAACTGGCATTCGCCATAGCCACCGACTGCGGCGAAGCCGGACGCAGCGACTTCCTGATGCTGTGCAGCCTCTCTGCCAAATACGATGTGCACGCGGCAAACAAGCTCTTCAGCAACGCCCTGAAAACAAACAACAACAGCGTCCACATAGGCACCGCCTTCCACCTGGCCGAACTGTGCAACGTGCGCCCCCGCCCCGCAGAGAAGCCGCGGCAGGACGCTCCCGCGGGTACACTTGGTACGCCGGGTGCACCGTATCCCGCCGCCTCACACACGCATGCGCACGGTTATTATAATAGAGCGGAGATGCCTGCGGAAGAATTTCCGGAAGCGCCCGCAGCCAGCCTTCCCGCCGAAGCAACCGATGCCGGAACAGCAAACTCCGGAACAGCCTGCTTCGGAACAACCTACCCCGAAGCAGCAGACCCCGAAGCAGCCGACGAGGAGACCTGCCGGGGCAGCGAACCCCTCACCCCGCTGCCCTGCTTCGACAACCGGACGCTCTGGCCCGCACCGCTGAACGAAATTACCGCCCACGGCACCACCCGCGCCCAGCAGGACATCATGCTGCTGCGCCAGCATGAACAGCCACGTGCGCTGCGCCTACGGCGGCAAGATGATATCGCCCAGCCTGCAAACGTTCATCGTGGCCCTGCCTGCCTCGGGCAAGGGCGTGCTCTCCTCGTCCGCCTGCTGGTGGAGCCTATCCACGACGAGATACGCCTGCACACGGCAGAAGCATGAAGCAGTACCGCAAGGAGAAGGGCGCCTACGACTCGCTGGGCAAGGAGCGCTCACAGGCCACCCCGCCCGCCGCTGCCGCCCGACCGCATGTTCCTCATCTCGGGCAACAACACCGGCACGGGCATCCTGCAGAACATCATGGACTCCGAAGGCATCGGCCTGATATGCGAGAGCGAAGCCGACACCATCTCCACCGCCATCGGCTCGGAACACGGCCACTGGAGCGACACCATGCGCAAGGCCTTCGACCACGACCGCCTCTCCTACAACCGCCGCACCGACCGCGAATACCGCGAAGTAAAACGCAGCTACCTCTCCGTCCTGCTCTCGGGCACTCCCGCCCAGGTGAAACCGCTCATCCCCACCGCCGAAAACGGCCTGTTCTCGCGCCAGCTCTTCTACTACATGCCCGCCATCCACAAGTGGCAGAACCAGTTCGACCGGCAGGATACCGACCTCGAAACCGTATTCACCGGCCTGGGCATGCAGTGGCGCGAGCAACTGAAACGCATCACCGCCGGCGGCCTCTTCACCCTGCGCCTCACCCCCGAACAGAAGGAGCTGTTCAACAACCTCTTCGCCAACCTCTTCATCCGCTCCCACCTTGCCAACGGCAGCGAAATGGCGAGCAGCGTAGCCCGCCTTGCCATCAACATCTGCCGCATCATGCAGGTAGTGGCCATGCTCCGCGTACTCGAATCGGACGACATCGCCCGCTCGCCCCACCTCACCCCCGACAAGGACATCTCCGGCGACAACCTCAAGGACGGCATCATCACCCGCTGGGACATGACCATCCTCCCCGCCGACTTCAACTCCGTGCTGGAGCTTACCGAAAGCCTCTACCGCCACGCCACGCACATCCTCTCCTTCCTGCCCGGAACCGAAATCAGCCGCCGGAGCAACGCCGACCGCGACGCCCTGCTGCAAAGCATGGAAAGGGAGTTTACCCGCTCCGCCTTCCTGATGCAGGCCGAAGCAACGGGCATTAAACCCGGAACGGCATCCACATGCTCAAACGCCTGGTGAAGCATGGGATGATAGAGAGCGTGGACGGAAAGGGGACATACCGGAAACCTCTCCCAAACGGGATGTGACAGTTTTTTTGTCTGTGGTTGTTTTGACATGTTTTCTGTATATATACTATACGTGCGTGTGTGTGCGAAGCCGGCGGCGGGGGTGATTGTTGTGTACCAATTGTGACACTTGGAACGGAGGGGAGGTAGAGGCAGAAGAATAAAAGAATAAAAGAATAAAAGAATAAAAGAATAAAAGAATAAAAGAATAAAAGGAAAAGGGCAAAAGGACTCCGGGAAAAATGTTCGTGAACTTCTTCCTGATGTTTGGAAGTTGGAGAAGTCTAATACGAATACAATTGGAGTTTAAATATTTATGTTGAAGAAACAAGGAGGGTGAATTCTAAGTCCTCTCCAAACAATATCTATAAAATCTTACCCAAGTTTACGAACATTAACGTATCCTTGGGTAAGTTTGTATATAGACATACCTACTCTTCAGAAGTGTATAGCTACTTCCTAAACCTAAGATATTTTCGAAGTTAAGGACCTTTTTATTATACGGCTAATGTTACAAATGGAGTCTGCCTTCGTATCACAGCAAAAGACCTTGCTATGATTTTGGCTCTTACAGCATTGATTACAGATGCTTTATGTTTCCCCTCTGCTATTTTCCTTTTATAGTATGCTTTCATCTGCGGATCCCAAGAGATGGCAGTAATAGCTGCCCGGGTAAGGTATACTTTTACTTCTTTGTTAGCCAATGAAGAAGTCTGCGTTTTTCCCCGTATGGAAATACCTGAAGTATGTTCAAATGGGGCGACCCCACAATAGCAGGCAAATTTCCTCGGGTTGTCAAATCTTTGAAAATTGTCAGTAACACACAGTAATACAATGGCATTGATAATTCCTATTCCTTTTATACTTCTTAATAGCAAGTAGTTTGTGTAAAGCGATGTACTGGCGGCTATTAGTTGCTCCATATCCTCTTCCACCTCCAGGATTCTTTCTTTTATCGACTTGAGCTGCTCTTCCAAAAAAGAAATGGATTCTGTCACATCAGCCAACTTAGCCATCCAGGAGAATGTTTCCAATAACTTTATGCTTGATACTTTTTGCTTAACCAAATTGTCACGTATAATAATCCATCCCCGCAGTCTCACCAAGTCTTTGTCAGGCAATTTGTATAACTCCAGTTTTCGATAGTGTAATACCGCATAGTTCGCTATTCTTTTGGCATCAATGCGGTCATTTTTGCCTCGTTGCAAGCCTATGGACTTCTTGATGGTCAACGGGCAAACCAAAGCCAGGGAAAATCCCATGGAGACACTGGAAACAGATAACTCTGTGACATAACTTCCCATGTTTTCAGCACAGAACAAGAGTTTGGATAAAGAGAGATGATAACCAGCTATCCAATCCAATAAAGATTGGATCCCAGTTGGAGTGTTATCAAAAGACTTGTGAGACAACTCTTTTTCGTCTGCGGACATTAATGATGCATCGAAAGTTTTTTTCCTACATCAAGACCTACAAAATGAGAATAATTCATAACTTTGTATTTACAGTATTAAACATGAAGGAGAAACAGCTAATACATTTATTAGGTCGTGAGCTACAATTCTAACTGGCTAGGTTCTCCTATTAAGAGAGTTGCAGTCTGATTCAGCCTATAGTCATTTAAGACTAGTGTCAAAGTTAGTTCACTGCAACTCTACTTTTCAAATATACACTTATATTTTGTTGCGATATTTAATACTGCAAATGTAAATGTGTCAAAACTAACATTCGCTTGCTATTTGTTTCTTTTTAGGCACGGATTACACGGAAAACACAGATTTTCTTTGTTCTTTTTTCCGTGAAATCCGCGAAATCCGTGCCTAAAAGAAATCATCAAATGTATTTTGACACACTCTCTTTTCTATTTATGAAAAAGACAATGTGTACTTTATCGGATGCTTACGATAAAAAAACAGAAGAATGGAAAAGGGAGGTGTTTCGGATAAGAGGGTCTTTGGGGCAAGAAAGGATTCCGACAAGAAAGGACTTCAGTCAAGAAGGATGGAAAGTAAGGTGGTGTTGCCGGAAACGGCCGGTAACATTACTGAAGATAAAAAAGAATGAAAGGTTGCTTCATGTTTTCCCGGGGGCTACTCCGGCAGCGTAGCGTAGAACTTTAGCGTTGCAGAGTAGAACTTTGGCGGCGTAAAGTAGAACTTTAGCAACGTGGAGTAGCCCTTTGGCAACGCAAAGCATCCTTGAGTGGACAGAGGAGGATTCAGGCTATGAAAAGCGGTCTTTTTCGGTTGTAGATGCAGGTGGAATGTGCCGGGCTGCCGGGGGGAGGTCAGTTCTCGCCCGGTTCTCCCAATGCACCGACAATCAGCCCTACCTGTGCGGGCGTGTATGTCCTCGATTTTGGCGAAAGTCTGAGGCAAGCAGTTCTTCCCGCAGGTTCGGATAGAGGTCTATCCATTGGTTCAGTTTACGGAAAGCCGCTTGCGGGCACAACTCCGGACAGTAAAGCTGTGCAAGTTCCGTGCGTCCGAATGTGCGTATTTTAAAATTCGTCATAATCCCTGATTCTTTGGTTCTTACAGAGCAAAGATACGGAAATATCTCCACACTTCCGCATCTATATCCGTATATAACAACCTACAACAGACCATAACGTACCGAAAGTGACAAACCCTCTTCCCGCGCATCGTATCTTCGTAACGTGATCACAAAGAGAGTTGAAAACAAGAATTAAAAACCCAAAAACTTAAAGATTATGATTCGTTACAAGAAGTATCAAATGACCGGTGAAAACCACCCCCTGAAAGGCTTATGGTATGCCCGTCCCCTGATTGAGGACACGTTCGACACCGAGAAGCTCGCCAAGCACATGTCAAACCACAACACGCCCTACTCGGCAGGCTTAATCAAAGGCGTGCTTACCGACATGATAGCCTGCACCAAAGAGCTTATCCTGGACGGCAAGAACGTGAAACTGGACGACCTCGCCATTTTCTCCGTAGGCATCGTCAGCCGTAAAGGCGCTGCCTCTGCCGACGCCTTCACCCTGGCGGACAACGTAAAGGGCCTGAAGCTCCGCGCCCGCGCCACGGGTGAGCTGAGCAATGCCCAAATCAACCTGGAAGGCCAACTGAAAGAAGCGTCCAAGTACAGCCCTGACAACAGCGGCGCGGGTGGCAGTACCCCCGGCGGCGGCAATGGCGAAGAGGAGAATCCGTTAGGATAACAGAAGCAACAGATTATCAACATTAACACCAGAAGAACATGAGCACAAAATCAAAATCCGTATGGGGCATTGTCCTCAAAACCATCGTAGCAGTAGCCACTGCCCTGGCAGGGGTATTCGGTTTCAGTTCCTGCATAGGCCGATGAGAATCATCACGCTTGTCATCATTCACTGCTCGGCCACGCCCCAGGCGTGCGCCTGAGCTTTGACGACTGCGCCGCGAGCACATCCGCCGCGGCTTCAGCGACATCGGCTACCACTTCTACATCACGCGCAACGGAGAGATTCACCGCGGCCGCCCGCTGGAGCAAATCGGCGCCCATTGCCAAAACCACAACCGGCACTCCATAGGCATCTGCTACGAAGGCGGCCTGGACATCCGCGGCACACCCGCCGACACCCGCACACCGGCACAGCGGGCATCGTTAGTGGCACTGCTGCGCGAACTGAAACGGATTTTTCCGAAAATTCTGGTAGTGGGACATCATGACCTGAATCCGATGAAGGAATGCCCTTGCTTTAATGCGGTGGCGGAATATGGGGGGCTGCCCAAACTGAAATGAGTGCTCCGAAAAGATTGTAGCTATAACAATATGAAAGGGTCGTATCAAACTCCGTTTGGGGAGTGATGATACGACCCTTTCTTGAATATTTTTTGAGTCTTTCTTGAATATTTTTTGAATCTATTTCACCTCTCCTCAAAAACTACTTCCATCCCATTCTCCCGGCCAACAAACCATACACTTCCCCGTTCGGAATCATCTGCCCTTTTCATGGGCCGTTTGCGTATATTTTATGGCGTCCACAAGAATATCATCATTCAAATAGCCTGCATCTTCCGCCACCGCAGAGTATTTCATTGCCATTGGTTCGGCTACATATCTTCCGATACTTCTTGTTTTTTATAGGATTTCGCTTCACTTCATGGCTCTGTGTATTTTTCGCAAAGATACGGTTATTACTCAGATAAACAATCTTATACGTTTTTCTTTTCTATTTCTTTTGCGACAAAGCATCCAGACATTCTTTGTTTCTCAGTATTCTTTTTTTATCAAATATCCATCCCCACTTATTAAAATATTTGATTACAGAGCAGAGGTGATATTTAAGTAATTTACGATTCTTGTATGAGCCTTTTTCATATTCATGGTATACAGCCACCATAGGATAGAACATTGTTTTAGACACCTCTCCTATTCTGCGGCACAAATCCAAGTCCTCCGCATACATAAAAAGCGCTCACCAAAACCATTTACCTTTTTCAGGACATCGACTCTCATAAACA
>ENA-OQAA01000478-OQAA01000478.1-human-gut-metagenome-genome-assembly--contig:-NODE-478-length-27149-cov-2.581970_pt1 | contig 27149 bp, 30 predicted proteins | sample MGYA00242489_ERZ504515 | MGnify/ENA primary metagenome ERZ504515 (study PRJEB26092, sample SAMD00036237) | human gut metagenome | host: Homo sapiens | study: EMG produced TPA metagenomics assembly of... | reverse complement strand
TCTTCAAGCCTGTCTGTAAGCTCTTTGACAAAATTATCCATCTCATGGATCTGGTTCACATAGTACTCCCACTGGTTATTCTTGGAGCAGTAGGAGAACCGGTCACAGTGATCTCATGCTCTTCAAGCTCCGGTTCCTCCGGGTAGGCTCCGTGTCCCTGCACAGAGATGGTATAAACATAATCCGGCTGATCCTCTGTGGAATCCAGGCATTTCAGGATCTCATCTGTAAGAACCCGGTCTCTTGTCCAGCCCAGCGGGTTTTTATCATCCTCCTCAGGCATATACTCTGCAGAGGTAAAAGTGTCAAATCCCAGATTCGGGAAAATACTTCTTCTTCCGTAGAAATTCGCCTCATTGTTATGTATGGCATGACTGGAATATCCCAGCTCTCCAAGAACATACGGAGCGCTTTCACAGGTTGTCTCCTTCAGAATACTCTTATAAGGATATTCTCCCGGTCCGAAATACCGAAGGCTCATGCCTGTAATGGACTCAAACTCTGTATTTGCCGTACCTGCGCCTACAGAAGGCACTTTATAATATCCGGAGGTATACTCCTTCATCAGCTTGCGGAAGTTAGGTATGGGATCTTCGGATATCTCCAGATAATTTACAAGCTCCGGATCAAAGAAAGATTCCAGCTGCAGGAAAATAATGTTGGGGTATTCTCCCTCTCTGGTTTCCGGCAGGTTCTCCTCGGTTTTTTCAATCCTTTTGATTTCTTTTTCCGAGTAATCTCTCGGACAGCTGATTCCGGTATCAAAGATCGTAACCCCGAGACAGTAAGGATATCCGTAATCCTCATAGGCAAAGGCTATGTTTCCAAAATAATTGGACAGCACTCTTTTTTCCAGCGCAAGCTGTGTCACTCCGGCAAAAAGCACAAATCCGGCAAGTACCAGAGGAATATTCCAGCGGTATTTCAGCTTTCCTTTAAACTTCGGTCCTTTGACGATCAGCGCCAGAAGTGTCAGTGCAAAAAGCCCCAGTACGATCAGTGCCACAATCACTCCCCATTTGAAGATATTTTTCCAGAAGAGCCATTCCATCTGTCAGAAGATGAAGATCCGGTCCGGTAAACGGTGTAACACGGGTAGCCAGGATCACACCGTTTATGATTCCAAGAAGAAGCCAGAACATCACCAGCAGCACACGGATAAAGCATCTTCTTCTGAACAGGTATACAATCAGAGAAGATGTGAAGATCAGAGCCGCATTGTAGGCAAACACCAGTGGCCTGCCTGTCATAAAATCCCATGCCTCAGTAAAGGAATGTCTGCTGATCGCCTCAATCAGAAAATATCCTGCTGCACTGACCAGTGCATGAAGCAGCAGAGAAATCCTGTTACATATATCATACCATTTCATCTTAACGCTCCTTTATCACTTTTGCATCTGTGAAAGCTGTACGTTTACCTTTTCCATCATTTCTTCGTATTTCTGAAGTTTTTCTTTTTCTGCGTCTACCTTTGCAGCAGGCGCTTTATTTACAAAATTCGGGTTATTCAGCATACCCTGGCAGCGGGCGATCTCTTTTGTGAGACGCTCCTGCTCTTTTGTAAGACGCTCGATTTCTTTTTCTCTGTCAACCAGATCTTCCAGAGGCAGATAAACAACTGCGTCAGAAACCACTACGGAAACTGCATCCTCGCCGATTCCGTCCTTTGTCTCCTGAACCTGGATTTCTTTAGAGAAGGCAAGGTTTACAAAGGATCTTTTGCAGGCCTCATAACGGGCGCAGGTATCTGCGTCTCTTCCCACAATATAAAGGCTGGTCTTGCGGTTTACCGGAACATTCATTTCTGTACGGGTATTGCGGATGCCTCTTACCGCCTCCTTAAAGCCCTCAACTGCCTTTTCTGCCTCCGGGAAGCTTCTCTCTTCTGTGTATACCGGCCACTGGGAGATCATAATAGAATCCTCTTCCGGCAAAAGAGTACAGTAAATTTCCTCAGTGATAAACGGCATGAACGGATGAAGCAGCTTCAGACCTTCGGTAAGAACTGTACGAAGTGTCCACAGAGCCTCTCCGGCTGCCTTTGGATCTTCCTCTGCCTTCCACAGACGAACCTTTGCCATCTCAATGTACCAGTCGCAGAGCTCATCCCACAGGAAGTCATAAACCTTCTGAACAGCAATACCAAGCTCATATTTTTCCATGTTTTCTGTTACTTCACGGACTACTGTATTCAGTCTGGAAAGAATCCACTGATCCTCCATGCACAGCTCCTTCAGGTTCTCAGGAGCAGAGACTGTTCTGCCTTCCAGATTCATCATGATAAATCTGGATGCATTCCAGATCTTATTTGCAAAGTTACGGCTGGATTCTACTCTCTCCCAGTAGAAACGCATGTCATTTCCCGGAGCATTTCCGGTGATCAGTGTCAGACGAAGAGCATCGGCTCCGTATTTGTCAATTACTTCAAGAGGGTCGATACCGTTTCCAAGAGACTTGCTCATTTTTCTTCCCTGAGAATCCCTTACAAGGCCGTGGATCAGAACGTGGTGGAAAGGCGCCTTTCCGGTCTGCTCCATAGCAGAAAATACCATACGGATAACCCAGAAGAAAATAATGTCATAGCCTGTCACAAGCACGTCTGTAGGATAGAAATATTCCATTTCCTCCGTTTTGTCCGGCCATCCCAAAGTAGAGAACGGCCACAGTGCGGAGCTGAACCAGGTATCCAGAGTATCCTCATCCTGATGAAAATGAGTGCATCCGCATTTCGGACATTTTTCCGGCATCTCACGGGCAACAACCACCTCGCCGCACTCATCACAGTAGTAAGCCGGGATTCTGTGTCCCCACCAAAGCTGACGAGAAATACACCAGTCACGGATATTTTCCAGCCAGTGAAGATAGGTTTTGCCAAAGCTTGCAGGAACAAATTCCAGCTCGCCCTTATTGAGAACGTCAATAGCAGCTTTTGCCATCTCGTCCATACGAACGAACCACTGAGGCTTGATCATAGGCTCTACCGTAGTGCCGCAGCGGTCATGAGTTCCAACGCTGTGGGAATGGGGAACTACCTTCACCAGAAGTCCCTGTGCCTCAAGATCTGCCACCATTGCCTTACGCGCTTCATAACGGTCCATTCCCGCATACTTGCCGCCAAGAGAATTGATGGTAGCGTCGTCATTCATGATATTGATCTCAGGAAGGTTGTGACGTTTTCCAACCTCAAAGTCGTTAGGGTCATGGGCAGGTGTGATCTTCACGCAGCCTGTTCCAAATTCTTTATCCACATACTCGTCTGCCACAACCGGAATTTCACGGTCTGTGAGAGGCAGCTTCAGCATTTTTCCAACCAGATCCTTATATCTCTCGTCATCAGGATTTACCGCTACTGCAGTATCTCCCAGAAGTGTTTCCGGACGGGTGGTGGCAATCTCCACAAAGCGTCCCTCTTCTCCAACGATAGGATAATTGATGTGCCAGAAAAATCCGTCCTGATCCTCATGCTCTACTCTGCATCGGAAATAGAAGTCTGGCATACCGGACACCAGTTGATGATCCTGGAGCCTTTGTAGATATAGCCTTTTTCATAAAGCTTGATAAACACTTCCTGAACTGCCTTGGAGCAGCCCTCGTCCATGGTAAAGCGTTCTCTTTCCCAGTCTGCAGATGCGCCGAGCTTTTTCAGCTGGTTGATGATCTTTCCGCCGTACTCTTCCTTCCATGCCCAGGCATGTTTTAAAAATTCCTCGCGGCCGATCTCGTGCTTGTCAATTCCTTCTTTTTTCAGCTTGTCAATAACCTTGACCTCTGTGGCGATTGCCGCATGGTCAGTTCCAGGCTGCCACAGCGCCTCATAGCCCTGCATTCTCTTAAAACGAATCAGAATATCCTGCATGGTCTCGTCCAGAGCGTGTCCCATGTGAAGCTGTCCGGTAACATTGGGCGGCGGCATCACAATGGTAAAGGGTTTTTTATCTGGATTTACTTTTGCATGGAAATAACCATTATCCATCCATTTTTTGTACAGACGCTCTTCCAGTCCTTTCGGATCGTACGTCTTTGCAAGTTCTTTGCTCATAATAAACCTCCTGTATGTGTTTTCTGTAAATAGTGAGGGGAAAAATCGTTATCATTTACCTGGAAGATCAGTACAGAACATACTGCCTTTCCGGTAAATAAAGAAGCCCCTCACACCTAAGTGTGAAGGGCGAATCTTGTCGCGGTACCACCTTCATTATGCAGGAAACAGTCAGTTTATCACACTTATTTCTCTGCACATCTCATTTTCCTTTAACGCAGGATTTACGTGAAAGCCTGCTGCCGGTTTCTGTACTTCATTTCCGGCCATCAGCTCCCGGCTCCAAAGCTACCTTCTGCTGCGTCCTTCTGAGAATATCTTCCAGCCAGCGGATATTCCTCTCTGCCAGGGTATTCAGCATACTCCTCTTCTTCCTCGCCTTTGTTATGGTACATACTATAATTACATTTTTTACGGTTGTCAAGACGGAATACAGAAATTTCACAGATATTTCAACAACTGGTTACTGTTCCCCACCTTCACAGCCGACTGGTCAAAATACATTCCAAATCACCCCCAGGGACAATATCCTGCCCTGTATATCCCGGGATTTTGACGTATATATGCCAAAGCACCTCACAGGACAGTGATCCCTGATCTGTAACTCCTTTTACTCTACTGATTTCAGAGATTCTACCATGTCGATCTTTGTCAGCTTCCTGTGCATAAACCAGTTTACGATCATGGAAAAAATGCAGGTTATCACAGCACAGTACAAAAAGCTTACAGGACGGATATCCCGCCCGAACATTACTGCGTCCACCTCAACCGTTACAATAATATATCTGTGAAGCAGAACTCCGAATCCCGAGCCAAAAATAATCCCCGCAATAGTCAGAAGAATGTTTTCTCTCAGTACGTACTGGGAAACCTCCTTATCATAAAATCCCAGAACCTTCAAAGTTGCCAGCTCTCTCTGCCTCTCCGTAATATTAATATTATTCAGATTATACAAAACTACAAATGCAAGCATTCCTGCCGAAACGATCAGTACTACAATAACAATCCCCAATGTGCTGAGCATTCGTTCCACCTGGGCAGCCAGACTGGAGGTATAGCTGATACTGAGGGCTCCCGGCTGTTCAATGATCTCTTTTCCGATTTCCTCTGCCTGCTCCAGATATTCATCCTTTACAGAAAATACAACATCCTGATAATCCGGTTTTTCCCCAAAGGTCTGTTCATATACCTTGGGAGTCATATAGATGTAGTGTCCCATGTAGTTTTCTGTGATCACAGCGACCTTTGCCCGAAACTCTTCGTTTTCCCGCTCCAGGGTAATGGTATCTCCCACCTGAAGATCCAGAAGCTTCGCTGTCTTTTCACTGATCACCGCACCCTCGTCAGTCAGCTCATAGACCTCTCCTGTAAGACGGTTTCTCAGTGTCACATCCTCCCGGAAGGTTTCCATATTTTCCGGTACATAGAGATAAACACTGATATTGGATTTCCCGTTGGGAGCTGTAATCTTACTGAACTGAATGTTTGTAAACCGTTCCAGTTTTTCATTTTTGTCCAGATATTCCATCAGCTTCTCTCTGTCTTCATCAGAAGCGTCCTCATCCGTAATAATAGTTCCGTCATAGTGCTGAAGCTCAGAATACTGTTTCACCACAATATCTGAAATAGAATCCCGGATGCCAAAGCCTACCAGCATCAGCGCCATGCTTCCGGAAATACCGAATATTGTCATAAACAGACGCTTTTTGTAGCGGAAAAGGTTTCTGAGGCTTGACTTCCAGGTAAAATTCAGATGTTTCCACAAAATCGTGATTTTTTCTACCAGAACTCTTTTGCCCTCTTTTGGCGCCGGCGGACGCATAAGAGAAGCCGGTGTCTCAGAAAGTACCCGATAACAGGAAATAACAGTAGCGCCAACTGTACAGACAATTGCAGCAACTGAAGCCGTCAGAGCAAATTTCAGCTCATAATGAATCTGAAGGCTGTCTTCTACATTGTGGTACATAATTCCATAGGCTTTGATGATTATATATGGAAGAATTTTTTCACCGATAAGAACACCTGCAGCGCTTCCTCCTACTGTGGCAAGAAACGCATAGTTCAGATATTTGGACGCAATAGAAAACTTCCCGTAGCCCAGGGCCTTCAGCGTTCCGATCTGAGTCCTCTGTTCCTCTACCATTCGTGTCATGGTAGTAAGACTGATCAGGGCTGCCACAAGGAAAAAGATCACAGGGAAAACCTCTCCTATACTTTTGATCCTGTCTGCATTGTCTCCGTAATCAGAATATTCCGGAAGATCGTTTCGGTCTGTGACGATCCATTCAGGTTCTTCGATCTCTGAAATTTCCTTTCTGGCGTCTTCTATCTTCTGCTCGCCTTCCGCAATTTCATCCTCTGCCTCTTTTTTGCCGTCCTCGTATTCCTTCCAGCCATCTTTCAGCTTTTGCTCCGCTTCTTTTAAATCCTTTTCTGCATCTGCAAGCTTCTGTCTGTTCTCTCTGAGTTCAGCCTCTCCATCTGTTATTTTCTGCTGGCTGGTCTCAATCTCCTGCTCACCGGAATTCAGCTTCTGCTCGTTTGCTTCGATTTCTCCCTGAGCAGAGTTCAGCTTTTGTCTGTTTGCGTCGATTTCCGCCTGACCGCTGTTTAAAACTGCCAGACTTTCCTGAAGCTTCTTTTCATTTGCGGTCAGCTTCTTTTCGTTTGCGGCAATCTGTTTTTTTGCAGGCTCCAGCTTCGCCTCTTCCTGTTTCAGCGTTTCCCTGCCGGCATCAATGGCTTTCTGGCCTTCTTTTAAAGTCTCAACTGTCTGAACCAGCTCTGCCTTTTTTTCCTCTGCCTGAGCAAGTCCGTTCCTAGCAGCCGTAAGTCCGGCTTCCAGCTCCGGCTTCTTTGCCGCTGCCGCCGTACATGTATCCAGGGTTGCCTGGGCCTGAGCTGCCGCTCCATTGGCTACATTCAGTTCCCCGCGGGCTGTTTCCAGATTTCCCTGTGCTGCTTCCAGATTTCCTCTTGCTGTTTCCAAAGCATTCTGATAAGAAGCAAGCTCCTCTTCTGTAATCTCTCCGGCTTCAAATCTTCGGACAGCCTCTTCCAGAGCCGCCTGGACTGTGTCAAAACCGGCCTGCGCTTCACTGACCGCTGACTGAGCCGCATCAAAAGCGGCCTGTTTTTCTGCCGCAGTACGCTGAGCTGCTTCCAGAGCCTGTGTCAGCACCTGAAGCTGCGCCTCTGCCTCTTCCGCCTGACGGATTCCTTCTTCAAGCTGAGAAATCTGATTCTGAAGCTGCGCAATCTGACCTTCAACAGCCTGAATTCCCTTTTCGGCCTGAGCAAGACCGGTATCCAGCTGATCCTGCTTTTCATCCAGAGCAGCTTTGCTCTCCTCTATTTTCTGTTGTCCGTCTGCAAGCTGCTTCTTTGCCTGATTTAACTGGCTGCGTCCCTCCTGAAGCTGTTTTTACCGCTGTTATACTGACTCCAGCCATCTGACAGCTTTTCCTGAGCTTCATTTAGCTGGCTCCAGCCGTCTGCGGCCTGCTGCTTGGCTGCTGCAAGCTGGTCTCTTCCCTCTGCCAGAGTCTCCTTTGCAGAGGCAAGCTGCTCTTTGCCGTCGGAGATTTCCTTTTCCCCGTCTGAAAGCTGTTTTTTACCGTCCTCGTATTCCTTTTTGCCGTCTGAATACTCTTTTTCACCGTCTTCAAGCTCTTTCCGGGCGTCTGCAAGTTCTTCCTCCGCTTCCTTTTTACCGTCTGAAAGCTCCTTCTCTGCATCTGCAAGCTCTTTTTCCGCCTCAGTCATCACATCCTCATATCTGATCTGACAACGTTCCGCCTGAATTCCCTCCACCTTGTCCTGAAGCTTCTCAATAAGCCGGTCATAGGCGTCTGTGTAGCTGGTCACCTGATCCACACCATGAGCTCTGATATAGATCTGGGTAAAAACCTCCTGGTCAAAATCCTCAGGCAGCACATAGGCAAATCCGTTTACCTCGCCGGATCCCAGGTTGTATTTCCTCTGTTAAAGGATATGTAAAGAGGGGATCTGCCAAGTCCGGTGACGGTATATGTTTTCTTTTTCAGAAAAGGATCCTCTGTATCCTCTCTTAATTCAATCTGATCTCCGATCTGATATCCCTGCGCTTCTGCAAACTCCACATCCAGAAAACATTCTCCGCTTTTTTCCGGAAGCTGTCCCTCTGCTACTGTAAGAGTGTTTACATCCTCGTTGACAGCCTCCACATGGAGAACCTTCTGAGCCTCAGCCTCCCCGCACAGCACGTCGGTTGACCAGGCTCCCTCAGCCCATTCTACTCCTTCAACTTTGCGGACAGCCTCTACATCCTCCTCCGTCAGTCCCAGAGTGCCCATCACCTTCAGATCCATCATTTTGCTTTCTGTATAATAAGCATCCCCGGAAAGTCTCATATCAGGGGAGCTTGCCTGGATTCCTGAAAAAAACGCAACTCCAAGGGCAACAATACAGAAAATAGAAATAAAACGCGCCTTTGTTTTTCTTATTTCCACCCAGAAATCTTTATGCAGTGCCTTCTTCATCGCGCTCACCTACCATTCGATTTCTTCTACCGGAGTAGGAGCATCATTCTGAACCACAGAAGATACTTTTCCGTTTTTGATCTTGATCACCCTGTCCGCCATAGGAGTAAGGGCAGAGTTATGAGTAATCACAATTACTGTCATTCCTCTTTCCCGGCACATATCCTGCAAAAGCTTCAGGATTGCTTTTCCGGTCTGATAATCCAGCGCGCCTGTAGCTCGTCACAGAGAAGAAGCTTCGGATTCTTGGCAAGAGCCTGGCTATCGACACTCTCTGCTGCTCGCCTCCTGAAAGCTGCGCAGGAAATTCCCCAGTCTGTCCTTCAGCCCCACATCTTCCAGAACTGTTGCCGCATCCAGCGGTTCTTTACAGATCTGAAGAGCCAGTTCTACATTTTCCAGAGCTGTAAGATTGGGCACCAAATTATAAAACTGAAATACAAAACCAATATCCTCTCTCCGATACCCGGTAAGCTGTCTGCTGGAATATTTGGCAATATCCACACCGTCTACCAGCACATGTCCGGAGGTTGCCTTATCCATACCGCCCAGAATGTTCAGCACAGTAGTCTTTCCTGCTCCGCTTGGACCTACGACTACCACAAACTCACCCTTATTGATCTCAAAACTAATGTGATCCACTGCCACAATCTTTACTTCCCCGGAGCCATAAACCTTTGACACATTTTCAAGCTTTACATATGCATGATCCTGACGCTCCATTCTCATCGCCTGCCTTCTGTTGTATGATAAAAAGAAACCCCTGCCTGAGAGATTTCTTTTTTGTTTGCATTCAGTATAACAGTTTTAAAATATTTCTTCAATCAACAGCGGTCCAGAAAGATATAAAAAATGTATAAACTGCTGTTGTTCACACAGCACTGTCCCACGGGGTGTTTGGGCATGTATCTACCAAAATCTCAAGATATACAGGCAAAACGCCATCACCAAAGGTGCTTTGCCTTCCGGTAACAGCTGCATTATTTACCCAGACTGCTTCCGTTAAAGCTCAGAGGAAGCAGTTCCTTCAGAAGATAGATTTTATAATCCTCTGTACTTTTTGCTACAATTACCTGAAAGGTATCCGGATCACAAAATTCAGCCATTACCTGACGGCAGATACCGCAGGGCGCGCAGTAATCAAATTCCTCTTTTTCCTGCGATTTTCCCACAATGGCTATGGCGCAGAACTCCTTTTTCTCTTCATAAACTGCCCGGAACAGAGCTGTCCGCTCCGCGCAGTTGCAGGCTCCATAGGAAGCATTTTCAATGTTGCAGCCTCCGTAAATACTTCCGTCTCTGCACAAAAGCGCCGCCCCTACCTGAAAATGCGAATAGGGAGCATACGCCCGTTTCTGTGATGCAAATGCTTCTCCGATCAGTTTGACAGCCTGCTGCTGTGATAACCTGTCTGTGTTCATAAACCGTACCTCCATTGTAAGTTCAGCTCAGTTTCTTATCCAGCTCTTCCCTCAGTTTTTGTTTCATTTCCTCTAATTCCTGCTCTGAAGGACGATTTTCCTCACTGTACATTTTTTCCATAGGATACCACCATACCGGTCCTTTTCCGTTGCTTCCATACTGCTCCAGATCTCCGGCTATTCGCGGAAACAAATGCCAGTGAAGGTGTGTATCACCATTTCCCAACAGCTCATAATTCATTTTTCCGCTCCAAAAGCACTAGAAACCGCCTCCGCAACCAGAGACATTTCTTCTAAAAACTGAATCTTTACTTTGTCTTCCAGTTGAAATAGCTCTGTTTTATGCTTCTTGCATAAAAATAACGTATACCCTTTAAAATGTTGATGATCACCGATTACAACATATCCTGTTTTCAGTTCTTTTACAAAGTACGGGTTCCTGTCTTCTTTTATCATTTTTATTCTGTCACAAATCAGACACATGGGGTTCTCCTTCCTTTGTTCAGATGATTTTTATTTCTGTCAGTTGTTTCCTGTATCCTCCGCAGAAATACACACCTTAAAAAACTTTGCCATCAGAGGAATATACGTTATTATAAAAATAGAGCCGCTAAGCGCATAAAACATTTTTTTCTTCTCTTCTGGGATCTTCATTCCCGCCATCAGCCCCATAGAAAAAAGGCAGAACTTAACAAGAGCAAGTGTTTTCCAGGTACTTTCCTTACAATATTGGTCTGCAATTTTAAATAACTTCATAAAATATTCATGCCTCCTTTTTACATATAACCTGATACTTCATCTTATTGATCTCGCTCCCTTCTGTCCCGCTTAATAAGTAACAGGACAAAAAGTACAAACCATGCTCCCCAAGCAATCAGACATCCCAGGCCAGCTTTCCACAGATCAATTGCGATTCCCACCAGAAAAGGAACAGCCATCCCCATCATATGTTTTCCATATGACTTACACATATTTTCTTCATCATACTTTCCTGATTTGACGCTGTATCCAGACAAATATTTTGCGGCTCTTCCATTGGATTTATAAAACCATAAGCCAAAGCCAAATGTAATACATGCCATACTTAAATCAAATATGATATAGAACAACATTTTTCCCTCCTATTCTCACAACATCTGTTTTACACCTTCGGTCTATATCTGAGATCCGACACCGTGTACACAGTAATAAACGCCTCCGGATCTTTATGATTCATATAATCCATAAGCTTCTGGTACTCACCTTTATCCACAATTGTGATAATTTCATTTCGTTTTTCCATATTGTAAGCGCCCACAGCCTCGTAAATCGTTGCCCCGCTGTGCAGATTATGAAGAATAAAATCTCTGAGTTCTTTTTCATGTTTTGTAATAATGCACACTCTCCGCTTGATATTCTGTCCAAAAATAAAGTGATCCAGAAGAAGTCCGTTAAAATAGGTACCAAGAACGCTGAGAACAACAGACTTTTTATCATACACAAGCGCTGCAGAAAGAGCTATGCACATCCCGGAAAGCGATATGGCCTTTCCAAGCTCCATATGCAGATATTTATTCATAATCTTTGCCACAATATCCAGTCCCCCGGAGGATGCATTCCGGTTAAAAAGAATACTGCAACCTGCGCTCGCAGCCAGAATGTAGCAGACTACATCCAGCTCCTGGCTTCCGGTCATGGACTGATAAGCCGGAAAAGCTTTTTCATATACTCCCAGAAAAACAGGAAGCATAATGCTTGTATATATGGTTTTTACTCCAAATTCTTTTCCACAGGTCAGAAAACCAATAATCAGAAGCATCACATTCATAATCATGGTAATTGTGGAAAGAGGCAGCGGTACAAAGTTGGACAGTATAATTCCCAGTCCGGAAATGCTGCTTACTGATGTTTTGCTTGGCACCAGAAAAAAGTAAACTGCTGCTGAGATTACTGCCATAGCTCCTGTGAGAATAACAATTTCTTTCAGCAGCTCCGTATAATTTATTTTCTGTTTCATGATAAATTCTCGCTTTCTGTCAGGTTTTGTCTCTTATTGATTTTCTGAGATCATACTGTGCGATAATCGGTTTATCCCCAAAACCTTTTCTTTTTTATTAGATGATAAATAACATTTTATAAGCACTTCATCATCCAGTACGCATCTGCATATGTGCCATCTGAATATTTCATATTATTTGGAAAGTATTTTTCTCTTTCCTGTTGGCTTCTGCTGTCACTTAACTGTTTTTCTGCCACAATCAGATAGCGGTGGATTGTTCCCTGAATTTCTCCATTCTTTTCCAATATTTTCTGCATTTCAACTAATTTTTTCAAAGCAGCATTCTACTGAAAAACCAGGAAATTCCCACTGAATAATGCGCGCAAACCACACAAAAGCACCAACATCATAAAATAAAATTGGTCTATACGCTTCTTTTGCACATATAGTACGGAACCCAGCCTCCTCAAATATTTTTTTCTGCTCTTTCAAATTCATATGTGGAAAAGGTGGCTGAGTTCCAGGAAGAACCATTTCTACTAAATCTCTGTCATTGTCTCCTCCAACCTGTTCTGTAATAAACATTCCTTTGTTCTTTAAAAGACGATATGTTTCCTGTACATTAAAATCCCCATGTCGGTTAATAATCATGTCAAAGCTTTGATCCTCAAAAGGGATATTAGCAGGATCACTGCACTCCTTAAACTGAATCCCCAAAGGAAGAAGTCTTTCCTGACATATCTGTACATTAGGTTTATATCCCTCTGTTGCTGACGTATTATTACAGGGATGTCCCAATGACAGTAAAAATTCGCCTCCCCCTGTATCATAATCTAAAAGATTAAAAGAATCCTTCAGATATGATTTTATAATTTTTTCATAATCCCATGGCAGATCATTCTCTTCCTCATATCGCCCATTAATATGAGAAAAATCCCATCCATGAATATGGGCAGCTTCCTCTTCCTTTTTCCATATTTCTCTCAATTTCAGTTCATCCATCTGATTTTTTCCTTTCTATACATCACAATCCTTCCTAAGAAACTGTTTCAGATATTCTTCCACTGACCGGGTCATTTCTTTTGAAAAATCAGAATTATATTTACGGCCGCAAAAAGCTGCAGTCCAGTCCTCAAAGCTTTTCTGTCCGCAGCGGCCTTCAAACATATTTCGAAGTTCTTCTCCGTCCATACTGCGGTATGTATTTTCATGTACAATGTGCTTCTGTTCAAACCGTACTGGTTTTGGTCTGTGTTTCTGCTGCTCTGTTGGCCATCCAAACACCAGCATCACAGCCGGAAAAACATATTCCGGAAGCTTCAGAAGTCTGCGCTGTTCCTCACAGTTTTCCATAATATCACCTATATAGCAGGAACCAATACCAAAGCTTTCCGCCGCCACAACTGCATTTTGCGCTGCAATCGCCGCATCTGTTACTGCCAGCATAAGATCCCCGGCTCCAGGTTTTCGGGTGTACACCCGGCTTCCAGATATGTGTCATACCATTTTTTACAGTCCGCACAAAATACCAGAACCATTGGCGCTTTTGCAATAAACGGCTGATTATCACAGGTCTCTGATAATGCTACCTTTAACTCTTTATCCGTAATATCCAGAATTGTATAAAGCTGCTGACATCCTGCACTGGGAGCCTGTGCAGCAGCCTCCAGAATTATTCTCTTCATTTCCTCAGGAATCGTTCTTTCCTCATAAACCCTCATGGATTTTCGTTTTGTACAAGCTTTCAATAATTTCGTTCATTTTTTCCCCTTTTCTGCTGCAAAAATCATTCTGATACACCAAGTACTAAATAACAATAACCATTATATCAACCTGCATTTGGAGCAATGGTTCTACGCCAATATGGCAGAAGCTTAATATTCGTTACACCAGCTTCTTTCTCAAATATACCATGTCCTTTAACTGAATACCCGCTTCATAAATTGGATGGTCATAATTATCAGTAAAAAAATTTTCCACCACATGAGAACGTGAAAATCCGCACTTTTCATAAAACGGAACCGTTAAAGGACTGTCTCCTGTTCCTGCCTGCAAAACAGAATATTTCCCCTGATATTTGCTGCTAATAAAATCAATCAGAGCTTTGCCATATCCCCTTCTCTGACTGTCCGGATCAGTGGCTATATTTTTGATCTCAAGAATTCCATTCCCCTCATCTGTAACCACACATTCCGCCTTTATCCCCTTATCATCCAGCACATACATCGTTCCATGTTCCAGATAACGATCCACCATATTTTCCTGTTCATCCGCCAGCAACAAAAGAGAAAGATACTGCTTTTTATTTCTCTTCACTTCTTTGATTTCCATACTGCTTTCTTTATCTTCTCCTGTCCGAAAATTCTTCTGTTTATCGTCTTATATTTTTACGTTTTTCTGTTTTCAGAATATCACAGAACAGACTTACTTACAATGAAAAAAAGGACTCCCTCTTCCCAGGAATCCTCTTTACTGCTTCTGTTCACCGCGTTTCCGGTAATTACCTGTGAACAGCTGCTTTCTGCTTTCTTATTTTTCTTGTTTTTTTCTGCGAGTCATCAGTCCGCCAATCCGCCCGGTTTCCTTTGCCGAAAGGCTTTTCCATCCATTTTCCAGCACCTGGTCCAGAAGTCCCAGTTCTCCGGCGATCTCATATTTCAGCTTTTCCTCTTCAGGAAGTTCTCCCTTCAGATAGCTTTCCACTTCCTTATCTTTATTCAATGTTCTCACACTCCTTATCTGTATTCATCAGGAGTATTGACACTTTCAGGAAAGGTTATACTTCAATATTCTCAAATATCTCTTCCAGTTTCATGGTGATATTAGGAAACTCTCTCAGATAGATCACAGTGTCTGCATTATAATATATATCTTCTGGATCATCCTGCAAAATATAACTGTATTTCAGAATATAATTGTCCTGTTCCAGATAATAAATCTCTACTGCCCTTTCTTTTGGGGATACGATCCAGTATTCCGAAACTCCTGCTGCCTGATAAATTTCTTTTTTCACTGTTTTGTCTTTCAGGGCTGTAGCAGGACTTAGGGTTTCCGCAATAAAACGGGGTACTCCTGTGTAGGCTCCTCCTTTCAGGTGTTTTCTGTCACAGATAAGCATAACATCCGGGATTACGTAATCATTATTTTTTTCAGGCTGGTATCTGTAATCCAGATTTTCCATAAAAGAAAGACATAAACTGTTTTTCAGATGCTGCTTCAGTATTGCATGAATATTGCTGTTTACAATTCCATGGCGATAGTCTGCAGAGGGAGACATATCATAAACTAATCCCGTTTATTCTTTCCTTCTTTTCTTGTTAGTTCTTCTTTTAATTCTGCCATATTTTTCTCCCCTTTCACACTTAATCAGCTTTTTTATTATCATATCAATTTATCTTTCTTCGTACAAGCAATATTTCCTTATGATTTACATTCTTAAGAAAACAATTACACGTTCTTTCATATAAAAATCCTGCCAGACTGCTCCGTTCCCCAAATTGGATTTACAGGGTTGGTTCAGACTGACAGGATTTTTCTCTATTATTTATCCTCTCGGAATAATAATTGCAGCTATGATATATGCCCAGATTCCCGCGCCGCCGAAACAGGTAAGGATTACCCATGCAAGACGCACCAGGGTGGGATCAATGTCAAAATATTCTGCAATGCCGCCGCAGACTCCGCAGAGCATACAGTTTACTGAAGATTTATAAAGACGTTTGTTGCTCATATTTTTACTTCCTTTCTGTGGGTTCCTGCATACCGGACCCACTGAAAACTGCTTGTCGTTTTACAGGCTCTGTCCCGGAAATCATTCAGTAAAGCTTACTTCCAGGGTTCCCATACCGCACTCCAGCTGCATTTTGCGGACAGCGCCATCATTATCTACTATTTTGCTTCCGCCCAGACCGGCAAATTCCTCGTCTTCCAGACTGAGTGTTCCCGCACCACAGGAAAGCCGGTAATTATAATCTGTTTTTTTGCCTGCTGCTTCCAGTTCCATGATTCCGATTCCACATTCTGCATCAATATATTCCGCATCAAGGTCTGTAAGAGCCAGTGTTCCCACTCCTACCTCAATATCCGCTTCTCTGGATGAAATCGCACCATAGTTTTCTAAAGTTCCCGCTCCTACGGATGCACTGAATTCCCTTGTGTTCAGATCATTCTCCAGAGTTGCTGTTCCCGCCTCCACATCAATATTTACCTCTGTAAATTCCATTCCTGCCGGATAGCGAACAACCACCTGTCTTTCCTCAGGCTTTGTTTTTCCTTTGCTTTCAATTTTCAGCTCTGTACCTTCTGTAGTGACCCTCACTTTATCTGTATAGTCTCCTGAAATACTGACTTTTACATTTTTACCGTCATATTCCTGAAGGATCAGTTCATCATAATTAAGTTCAATGTCCATGGAGGAAATATTTTCCAGCTCATATGTTCCGTCTTTACCTGCCGGAGCTATATCTTCAATTTCCCAGTCGTCATCATCCCAATCATCATGGTCGTCCCAGTCATCATCGTCCCAGTCGTCATGGTCATTCAGGCTTTCCGCAACTCTTACCATACGATTCACAACCTTCTGAACAGAACTGCCCTCATATCTCATATCGTCCATGGTTGCCTCCATGCAACTCCGCCTGCGGTAAGTCCTAATCCTGCAACTCCAAGAACTGCTGCCGCGCCTAAAACAATTTTTGAAAATTTTCTCATACCTGATTACCTCCTTTTTCTCTGTGGATCAATCCGCTGCAAAAATCTGTAAACTTATTCAACAGTCTGGGTAAAAGTCTGCTGAGCACCCAGACAATAAAAACCAGTCCCACAAGCCCTATGGCTGTAACAATGCTTCCCAGTCCGACAGTAAAAATTCCAACCGGCGCTGCGCTGAAGCAAAGTCCGATTCCGGCAAACACTGTAACGATTCCGCCAACCAGCAGTCCGATTACTCCGGCACCAATTCCAAATGCAAGGATAAAGGGTAAAAGGATGATGGTTACAATAAATCCGACCACACCTCCTATGGCTCCTGACAGAAACGGTGAAAGGAACACCAGAAGAATCAGTACCAGAATCATCATCCACTGCCCCGTTTCTCCCTGGGGCGGTAACCTCTGTCTTTTCTGCCGGCTGTCCGCTCTCCCGGAACCTGTCCCGGCTCTTCTGTTCTTTCATCATAGTATCCTTTTTCTGTGTATGTTCCGGCGGAGCTGCTGTTCTCTTTCAGATCTGCCTTAATAATAGCAGCCACCTTCCCGGGACTTCCAAGCTTCTGGATTACAGATGCTTCCTCTGCTTCTCCGGCCTCATCAAAATAACTTTCATAATAGTCAAGAGCCTCTCTTCTCTCATCCTCTGAGATATCAGAGAGGAGCTTTTCCAGCTGTCCATAAATTCTTTTCTGTTCATAAATCAATTCCCCCCTCAAACAGCCTGGAAATTTTTGAAGAATAGTTTTTCCATTCCACTTTATATAAATTCAGCTGTGCAGATCCTTTTTCCGTCAGTTTATAGTATCTGCGGTTTCTTCCTTCATATGCCATATCATAGGTTTCCAGACATTCATCCTTTTGCAGCCGTCTCAGCACTGGATAAAGTGTGGATTCCGAAACATCCAGAACACTGCGTACGTCCTGAGTAATCTTATACCCATAGGTTCCGTCCTGTTCCTTTGATACAATAGCCAGAACAATGGCATCCAGAAGGGCTGCGCCTGTATTAAATACCATGGGTTCACTCCTTTTTTGATTTCTGTATAATATTATATCAATCATCAATATTGTTTTATTAATAATACTATATATCATATAATATAGTTTTGTCAATAGTATATTAAAAAAAAATCCTGCATATATGATATGATTAAATAACTGTTCGCAGTAACACAATGAAAATACAAATGTTATGATCCACACCAGGAGGTTCTATGGGAGATTTATCCAGAATTGAAATTCTTCCCCAGGCATTTCTTTCCCGGATGAGGGAAATGCTTGGAGACGAATATGTAGAATTTTTAGAAAGCTATCAAAAGCCCCGTACCTACGGGCTTCGTGTCAATACATCAAAAATCACCTGCGAAGAATTTGAAAAGCTTGTTCCGTTTCCGGTAACAAGGATTCCCTGGACAGAAAACGGATATTTTTATTCTGAAGATGTCCGCCCTTCCAGATGCCCTATGTATCAGGCAGGGCTTTATTACCTTCAGGAGCCCAGCGCCATGACCCCGGCAGCCTGTCTCCCGGTAAATCCCGGAGAATCTGTTCTTGATCTCTGTGCTGCTCCCGGCGGCAAGGCCACAGCTCTTGGCGCAGCGCTGAAGGGGCAGGGACTTCTGATCGCCAATGATATCAGCACTTCAAGAGCCAGGGCGCTGCTTCGCAATCTGGAGCTTTTCGGCATTTCCAACAGCTTTGTCACAAATGAAACGCCAGCCCGCCTTGCAGAGCAGTTTCCGGAATTTTTCCACAAGATTCTTCTGGACGCTCCCTGTTCAGGAGAGGGAATGTTCCGAAAAGAAGAAGCTCTGGCAAAGGACTGGACCCTGAAAAATCTCATGAATTAGCCAGAATACAAAGGGAACTGATTCTTCAGTCTGCAGATATGCTCCGTCCCGGCGGACTTCTTCTTTATTCTACCTGTACCTTTGCCCCGGAGGAGGATGAGGGAACCATTTCCTACCTTCTGGAACAAAGAGAGGATATGGAGCTTCTGGAGCTTCCTGCGTATGAAGGATTTTCTCCGGGAGTACCGGAATGGGGAAATGGAAATGAGAATCTCAGAAAATGTGTACGCATTTTCCCACACAAAATGAACGGCGAGGGACATTTTCTGGCTCTTATGAAAAAACAGGGACAGCCAGATATGGTTCAGCAGCATCTTCTGTCCGCCCGGATGCCAACACCAGAAAATGGCTGGAGCTTTTCCTTGAGGAAATCGGTTTACAGACCTTGGGTGGAAAAGCCTTTGACTGGAACCGGGTGGAGACAAGAGGAGACAAGGTCTATTATCTCCCTCCTGTAAACACCGGATTTCGCGGACTTACCTTTCTCCGCAACGGCCTGTATCTGGGCGATCTGAAAAAGAACCGTTTTGAGCCCTCTCAGCCTTTTGCTTTGGCTCTTTATAAAAATGATGTGAAGGCTGTGATCTCTCTTCCTGTGGCCGATTCCCGTCTGACCCGGTATTTAAAGGGAGAAACTCTTCTCATTGAAGAAGGTGAAGCCCGCGGCAAAAAAGGCTGGCATCTTCTCTGTGCAGAGGGATACCCACTTGGCTTTGGCAAGCTGGTAAACGGTACTCTGAAAAACAAATATCCTGCAGGCTGGAGAGTCTGAGTAAAAAATCCCCGGGCAGAGCTTACTCTGTCCGAGGATTTTTCTATAATATTCATAAATGACTACCTGTTTTATTCGCCTGTCAGGAAGTGGACGGCAGATCTTTTACCGGAATTTCTTTTTGAAGGGTAAAGGAATAAATAATCTTTTCTTTTACTTTTTTCTTCAAAAGTCTTTCCAGAGCCTGAGCATAATCGTCAAGCTGTGTACGGTAACGTTCTTCCAGTATCTTCTCTTCGCCCGGAAGAATCCGGTCTGTCTTGTAATCCACAAGAACCAGTTCACCGTCTTCCTCAAAATATGCATCAATAATACCCTGAACAAGAATTTTTTCTCCTCCTGTCCAGGAATCATTCATCTCTGAGGCCTGCACAGATATCACAAAGGGCTGCTCGCGGAAAAGTTTTTGTTCCTGAGAAGCTTTTTTCATTCTCTGGCCCAGATCTGAGCGAACAAAGCTCAGAATATCCTTTATATAAATACATTCTGCTTCTTCCGGACTCATTTTTCCCATTTCTTCCAGCCTGCTGATCTGCTTTCTGATTCCCTCAAAGGAATTATCTCCTGTATAATCCAGACATTCCATAACCTGATGATAGGCAGTTCCCTTTGCCGCTCCCCGGACAGTCTGCTCTTCTGCTGCAAACCGTGAACCAGCGGTACAAATTCCTTCTGAAAAAAGACAGTCTCTTCCTGTTCCTCATCCTGCCAGCTTCTTTTTTTCAGCTCAGATACGCTTACTTTTACCGGCATCCCTGCCAGATAATAACAGGGATACTGAAACTCAAACCGTTCTTCCAGAGTCTGCCGGATTTCCTGGTCATACACTTTTTCACAGTCCCAGTTTTTCATCACCTGCTCACGTATCTGCAAGTCTGTCATATCCACGATTTGATCCTGAATAAGATCTGATGCCGTAATTTTTCTTATTTTGAACTCTGCTCTGTCATCTCTGCACTCCTGTACGCTTCCTGCCGGAATACCATAATCCAGGTAAAGATTTCTCATTGCACTGTGGCCTGCAAGAGCCGGAAGTATCACATCCCAGAAATCTCTTGCTCCGGACCGGATTCCTCCGGGCAGCAATAGCTCCTTTTCATTTCTTCCATAGGAAATCCGCGCCAGAGTTTCCTCCAGCTTTGCTATGGTGCCTGTAATATAAAGCTTTTCTTTTGCGCGGGTAAGGGCAACATAGAGAACTCTCAGTTCTTCGCCCAGACTTTCTCTTTTCAGTTCTCTGCGGATAATCTGTTTGTGAAGAGTAGGCGCGATCAGCCTTTTTTTCCGGAAGTATGGCATCAGCTCCAAATCCCAGCTCCGGATGGATCAGAAGCCGGGCGTTTATATCCTGAAAATTAAACTGTTTTCCCATTCCTGCTGCAAACACCACAGGAAATTCCAGTCCCTTGCTTTTATGGACCGTCATGATCTGTACTGCTCCGCTGCCGGCGTCTGTCACATTGACTTCTCCAAAATCCACCTCATACTTCTGAAGGCTCTCAATATATCTGACAAAATTAAACAGTCCACGGTAGCTGGTTTTTTCATAATCCATTGCTTTTTCCACCAGCATCCGAAGGTTGGCTCCTCTCTGATTTCCGCCGGGAAGAGCTCTTACATACGTTTCGTAGCCTGTTGCTTTCAGAATATACAGGATCAGCTGATGAACCGGTGTATAAGCTGCCATATCACGAATTTCCTGAAGCTGCCTGTGAAATTTTTTCAGTTTGTTCCTGAGGTTTCTTTTTTCCTGCTCTTCACAATTCTCTGCTTCCCCTTCCTCCCCGGGCTCTTTTTCAATAAAAGCGCAGAGGCTTTCGTACAAAAGCCCTTCCGGACTTTCCAGACGGATCAGAGACAGATCCTGAGCTGTACAGCCCACCAACGGAGAATGCAGCACACCTGTAAGAGGAATATCCTGCAGAGGGTTGTCACAGACTCTCAGATAGTTCAAAAGAGTTACTACCTCCTGTGCAGAAAAATATCCGGTTCTGGATGCCGTATACGCCGGAATCCCATTTGATTCCAGCACCTCCCGGAAGGTGTCTGCCCATCCGTAGGCTGAACGGAGCAGGATCACGATATCGCCATACTCCAATGGCCTGTAGGTTCCGGTTTCTTTGTCAAGAATCTGCTCCCTGCCTGTAATTCTGTTGATCTCCGCGGCAATGGCAAGGGCTTCCAGCTCCTGGGGCGTCTGCCGGAATCTTCATCCTGAAGCTCTTCACTGTCTTTTTCCACCAGAAGCACTTCCGTTTTCAGAAACTCTCCACCCTCAGGGAAATCCGCTCCGGGATAAAGAGCGTTGTTGTCATCATAGGTAATGCCTCCCAGATCTTCTCCCATGATCCTGCGGAAAATATAATTCACACTTTCCAGAACCTGAGCGCGGCTGCGGAAATTTTTGTGAAGCTCAATCTTCTGTTCCCGGCTGTCTTCTGTGGAATAGGTCTTATATTTTTCCATAAAAAGCTCAGGTCTTGCCAGTCGGAAACGATAAATACTCTGCTTCACATCTCCTACCATAAAAATGTTCTTTCTGTCCTGAGCCCATCCGGAAACCATGGTGGTGATCATCTCCTGAACAAGATTGCTGTCCTGGTATTCATCAACCATGACCTCCTCATATTTTTCAGAAAGCTCTCTGGCTGCCTGGCTTGGATTTCCCTCCTCATCCATGAGAATGTTAAGGGCAAAATGCTCCATGTCTGTAAAGTCCAGAATATTTTTTTTCCCGCTTTTTTCTGAGAAAATTTTTTCCTGAAACCCACAGGTAAGCTTTACAAGGCTCTCCACCGGACTTCTGCAGCAGTAAAGAAGCTCCAGTAATTCATCCTCACTCCAGCAGAAATATCTGGCAGAAAGCTCTTTGATAATATCTTTTTCTTCCTCTCTGAAGGTTTTTGCCCGAATTTTTTTATCCTCATCCTGTTCAGGAATCTTTTTTGCAGAAAGCCGCGCAAAAGAGGGCTTTTTCAAAAGCTCTGCAGTTTTGTCATAATCCTTTTGTTCTGCAGCCTGCTTTATCTGTCCAATTAACAGAAGATCACTGTCCAGAGCCGCCTCATACTGCCAGGGACCCTCCGGCGATTCACATACTGCCCTTGCCTGGTCTGCAAGCCGTTCTGCTTCTTCCAGACGTTCTCCGGTTTCTTCCCACAAAAGAGTGATCCACCGGGCCTTTCGCAGTTCCTCTTTGTTGTCCACCCTGTAAACTTCCAAACACTGCTGAAGCCATTTTTCCGGAAACGGATGGCTGACAGAGGATTCATAAACCTTTTGTATCAGCTCCTTCAGTCCCTCATCTGTTTTTCCGGGAGAATAACATTCCACCAGTTCCAGAAACGCTTCATCTCTCTGCTCATAGGCTTCTTCCAGAAGCTCCTCAAGGATCTCTTCTCTTAAAAGCTTCAGCTCTCCCTCATCTGCTGTACGATATCCGGGATCCAGTCCGATCATATGAAAATAATTTTTGATAATATAGGAGCAAAAGCTGTCAATAGTAGTGATCTGGGCTGTGTGTATCAGAGTCATCTGCCTCTGAAGATGCTCGTTGTCCGGTTCCTCAAAAAGCGCCTGTTCCAGAGCCGCAGAAATACGCTCCTTCATTTCTCCGGCCGCCGCCCTTGTAAAAGTCATGATCAGAAGCCTGTCAATATCTACCGGATGCTCTTTATCCAGAATCTTACTGAGAATACGCTGTACAAGCACTGCTGTTTTACCAGAGCCTGCGGCTGCGGAAACCAGAATATTTCTGTTTCTCAGGGAAATTACTTTCTGCTGTTCTTCCGTCCATGTCACTGCCATATCAGCGTTCCTCCTCTTCCAGATGATTCCATATTTCCTGATCCGAAAACTGTTTCAGACGTCTGTACTCATAGCCTGGGATTTTCCGGTCAAAACCGCAGACACCCTGATAGGAGCAGTAGGTACAGGCCGTTCTTTTTCCCAGCTCATAGGGCGATACCTCCGTATCTCCGGAAAGAATCTCTCCACGGATATCTGAAATTTTTCTTTTTACATATTCATTCAGAAGACGGAACTGCTCCCTTGTGGCAACAGAGGAACCTTTTCGGAAGGAACCGTCCTTATTATAGGTTACTGGTAAAGAAACCAGACTTCTGTCCATTTTCTGGATCACCTCAGAATTTGCAGCCACAAGTCCGTTCATTTTCAATTCTTTCAGAAGCCCCGGCTGGATGCTGTCCATATCAGCCTGAATATTTTCCTGGATCATGGGATCTTTCACATTGTAATAAAAAATTCCTGCCGGCTGTATGTCACAGTCCGGGTGCTTTCTCTGTTCTGCATCCAGAGCGGCATCCATATATACCACAAGCTGAAGCTGAAGTCCATGATACAGGCTGACCAGGTCAAAGGAAGTGTTCCCCGACTTATAATCTATGATTTTTACATAGACCTTTTTGTCCTCTTTCAGCACGTCAAGACGGTCAATCCTTCCCCCTCCTATGGAAACCTCAAAGCCTTCGGGCAGAAATTCTCCCTGGCGAAGCTGCTCCTGAAGCGCCCATACAGTACGCTTCAGAATACGGGAGGTTCTCTCTATCATATACTGGTTTCTGGCACTGCTTTTTAATATTGTGTTTCCATAATCTGCCGCTACCTGGTTCAGACATTCTTCCACAATGCTGTCTCTTTCCTCCTCATCAAGCTCGCTCCACCTCAGTCCCTTTCGCTGGAGCTCTGCGGCAAATTTCTCCAGTGCCTGATGAATCACATTACCCATATCCATTGCGCGAAACTCATATTCTGCCCGCTCCGTGATCTCAAGACCATACCTTAAAAAATGGGCAAAGGCACAGGCTGCAAAGCGCTCCAGTCTGGTGGCGCTGTTCGGCGATACCTCCCGTAAAGAGCCCTGGCAACACTGGCGCTGATTCTGTCTGCCGGCTTTCTCATAAATGCCGCGTCTGTCAGCTTTTTTGTAAGCTCCTGATATTCCGGACTTCTCAGATACCAGCTGTACAGTTCCTGAAACAGCGGTTCCTCATATTTATCCATATGGCTTCCAAGGATTTCCAGAAGATAATCCATGCCTGTAGAAGGTGTTTCCAGAAGCTCCAGAAAGCTTTCCGGCTCCTCTGCCCGCTCCGGGTGCAGCTGCGGATAAAGCCGTCTGACTGTATGGATTAGATAGGCCGGGCTTACCGCCTCCCCCTTCATGTTTGAATTTGCAAAAGAGAGGCAAAGGTGTTCTGACGGCTTGGTAAGATTCAGATATAAATAAAATCTCTGGATATTCATCAGTTCCTTTGGTCCGGGAGCCAGTTCCACTCCCTGGTCCGCAAAAAATTCCCTGTCCAGCTCTGTGAGGATTCCTCCGGACTCTGTGTTCTTTGGAATATTTCCTTCATTCACGCCTACAAAAAATAAGGCACGAGCATCCTTCAGACGGGTTCTCTCCATATCTCCCACAAGAACCTGATCCAGTCCCGGAGGAATTAAAGCTACTTTTGCCTGGCTCATTCCCGTTTCCAGAATCTGCCGGAATTCCTCCGGGGATACTGTTTCCTCCCCCAGAATTTCCGTCATTTTATCAAGAAGCTCCATGACGATCCCGTAAATCTGAGCATATTCCTTTTCCATTGCCCGATCACCCTTCCGGCAAAATACCTCTTCCTGCTCATAAAGTTTTTCCTGGATACGGCTTCTTACAATAAACTCATAAAGAAATCCGCAATATTCTTTTACTGTTTTCTTTTTCCGGAATCCCCGGGCAAGCTCTTCTGTTTCCCGGACAAAACGCTCACGGATCTCATTCAGCTCCAAAATAGATTCCTCTTTCATTCCCCGATAAATCCGCACCCACTTTTCCTTCCATTTTTTGAATCCCCGGATTCCAAGGCTACCACATAGTTTTCCAGCCAGTCTGTTTCCTGTCGTGTGATATCCGACATTCCGCATCGCAGATACCGGAACACACTTTCATAGGAAAATCCCTGCGCTGCCATTTCCAGAGCTGCCCTTACATACTCTACAAAAGGATTCATAAGAATGGAGTGCTTCTCATCAATAAAACAGGGAATTCCACTATTATCAAAGGCCTGTCTGGCCAGATTTCCATATTCCTCCAGATTGCCTGTGATCACAGCAATTTCTCCAAACCTGTACCCCTCTTTTCGTACAAGGCGAAGAATCCTTCTTGCAGTTTCTTCCATTTCCTTCAGCGGAGTTCCCGCAGAAAAAATACTGATTTCCTTTTGTTCCTGTTTATAAACCTGTCTGCGATACCGGAACAGATTTTTTTCCATAAAAGAAAGAGCAGGAGAATGGGCAAACCGTGACTTTTCACCGGCTTTTATCCACACAGGCTCTTCTGTTTCTTTTGTAAGCTCACAAAGTCCCCGTATCATTTTGTGGCTCATGTAAAAAAGCTGGTGGGATTTTTCTTTTCCCATAAAAGGTTCCTGTACATCCATAGTCACAGTCACCAAAACTTTACTGCACACAGCCAGAAGCTCTTTTACCACCTTCATCTGCACAGGAGTAAAACCAGTAAAGCCATCCAGAACAAGCACGCTGCCTCGAAGCTTCTCAGAAAAGACAATCTCTTTTGCCAGAACCTCCAGCACTTCTTCCGGTGTCATGTAATGTTCTCTCAGATAATCCCGAAATGCCTGATAAAGAACCGTCACATCCTGAAGCTTCATCTGAAGAAGAGCTCTGTCAGAAGCGTCCTCCTTCATTCTTTCCAGTTCCTGCTCTCCTACCTCATACTGCATAAATTCAGAGATCAGAGATTTTACCTCGTCCAGATATCCGGGCTTTTTCATCTGATTTTTCAGATAAACCAGATCTTTCTGATGCTTCTGGACCAACTTCTGAAGGACCATATTTTTCCCTGTCTCTTCCAGAATCTTTCTGGTATCTCCGCCTACCTCCTCAAAAACACGAAAGGCAAGGCGTTCAAAGCTGAGTACATCAATATTCAGGATTCCTCCGTCCGGATGCATTTCTACCAGTGTTTTTTGCGTCTGCATGGTAAACTGTTCCGGCACGATCACATAAAAAAGCTGTTCCGGATGCTCTCTGGCTTCCTGAATCACGCTTTGAAAAACTATGTAGGACTTTCCGGAACCGGAATTTCCAATAATAAACTGAAGCGGCATAATTTCCTCCATACGAAAACTTTAACTGCACATATTCCCATTGATGTTATACAACTGTTAAAATAAATGCGAAAATATACTTTCACAGTATCTCTTATATCCTGTTTCTGTATTGTAGCACATATGTTCGATAATTGCAATCATGCTAAAATATCATATCCATATGCTTAAATGAAACTTATACAGACAGCTGTAAATAGTAAATTTAAAAAATATACAAAAGTCATACACCTGAAGAAATTTTTCCAGATCAGTAAATATTGTGATCACGGGAAATCCATTTTCTTTTCATGAATTTGTCTTTATAAGCTGTACAGATAGAGCTTACCATGGAAATTTGATATTTGCTCATTTACAGGACTTAAATATTTTTAAATAGAAAAAAACCAGTACTTCTGTTCAGTACTGGTTAAGTTGCACATTCAAAACTACATACATGTTGACATTTGGAATCGTGTGACCAAGCTTTCGCTCGAATGCGGTCACCTCATGACTCCGTCATTCGGTGCCTTTTGCTTCGCAAATGTCCAGTCCAGTTAAGAACCACTCCTTCACAAGCAAGCTTGTTCCGTCCTGTTTCTTTCCTGTCCTGACCGCTTTCTCGCTTTTTGGTCAAGCCCTCGACCGATTAGTAGCAGTCAGCTCCATACGTTACCGCACTTCCACCTCTGCCCTATCTACCTCGTCGTCTTCAAGGGGTCTTACTTCTTTCGAATGGGATATCTCATCT
>ENA-OQAA01000477-OQAA01000477.1-human-gut-metagenome-genome-assembly--contig:-NODE-477-length-27165-cov-6.888675_pt1 | contig 27165 bp, 23 predicted proteins | sample MGYA00242489_ERZ504515 | MGnify/ENA primary metagenome ERZ504515 (study PRJEB26092, sample SAMD00036237) | human gut metagenome | host: Homo sapiens | study: EMG produced TPA metagenomics assembly of... | reverse complement strand
TTCACCTTCGATTACCTGAGCAAAGTTTTTTTATTTTCTACTACAAACTAGGATCACCTGTAAAAATATGAGAACTGTAATGGACACACTGTTTTTCTCATATCAGAAAATGGATTTTGTACGTATATCTGTATAGAATTATATAGACGTATGTGAAATCTTATATGTCTCAAATAAAATTCTACATCAAAGATAAGGACGTTTTTTAAAAAGATCAAGAGCTTTTAAAAAAAGACAAAGAGCTTTTTTAAGTCTTGATCTTTTTTACTACTACTGGGACTTTGTAAGCTATCATTCTGTGGAAGTACAAAGTCTTTATGCGTATTATTGCGAGGAAAAATCCTGAAAATATCTACTTTGTATCAAGTCGAAACAACTTATAAAAAAGAATATATAGCTGAAAACAAGTAGATTACGAGAATATCTGTTTCGGAACGTAATGAGGGCATGAGAGTATAAGTGAGAGCATATATTATTACTACTTATGTATAAGTCATTTATAATTAACATATTATACATGTAGTGAGAGCATGAGGGTATAAACGTCCCCAACTTTCTAGAGAAAAAAACTGATATGTCAAGAACACTTCTAAAAGTTGCCGGAGAACAAAATGATCCTTTAAGAGTAAAAGTCTTCCCTCATGATTTTGTAAATAAACCACTACTCCTCCTTATCCTACTTCAGAAATGTGTTGTTTATCGGGAAATTGAAGTAAGATAAGGGGGAGTAGAATAACAAATCTTCAGTGGTGGAAAACTTTTGGATTAGAACGCATACCCGAATCCTACATTCAGGTAGATGGCATACATATCAAAAGTAACGGTCTTGAAATCTTTGTTGAATATATCGTTCAGGCCCCAATTCAGGTCGGCGTGTACCTTCAGGTGCTTGAACGCTTTCCAATCCACACCTGCCTGAACTCCCCATTGGAACTTGCGTAGATCGCCGGAGAAGTCGTAAGTAGCAATGGCTCCGTTGGTGAAATTTATCTTGTCTCCGGTGGGATTGGTTTCACGTAAATAGCCTTCATATACATGACCACTGAAATCTCCGTCCATCAGATAAGAAAAGTACGGACCGAGTTTCAGCGTGGTGCGTGGATTCAGTTTGTAGGCTGCTAGTACGGGGATGGTGATGTAAGAGTTCTGTACTTTGGTGCGTACTCCTCCGGTCCAGTTTCCTTTTAGGCGGTTTCCGTCATAGCCTATGATTTCCATATTGTAATTCTTCACAGTTGCTTTGGTACGCATGCCTTTATTTTCCAAACGCAGTCCAGTGATGATCCCCCATTTTTTTTTCGAGTCCAGCCACTTGGTCATGTTTCCCTCGATAGTGATAGACAGGGTTGGATTATATCCGTCTATGCTGCGTATTTCTTCGGGGAAAGGCAATGGGGCGGTACCTCCTAGGTTGACTCCCGCTTTGATTTCGTACTCCCAACCATGCAATGCTGCATTGATGATTGTTTTGTTTCTGTTTGTCTGCGCATACAGTCCGAGGCTTACCAAAGCCAGTATCAGGGTTAATGTATATTTTTTCATATCTGTTTTTATCTAAGTGGTTGTTTGCATACCAGTTCCAGGTCATCAATAAGCAGGGTGCTACCCGGTGCGCCTTGGAATACATCACCGTCCTTGCTTGCCGACAGGACAATGCTGACGTTGTATCCTCCGTTTGCCAATTTTTGAGGATCTATTGTCTTTCCATAATGCTCATAGTCGAATTCCAGTTCAAAGCGGGTCCATTCGCTTGTTTCATGCGTGTCGGTTATGACAGCAGCGGCTACCATGTTTTCATGCTCGTAATTGTTCTTTGTGATATGACCGTCCAGCATCTGCACATCTTTGGTCTTTTCGTAAAACAGGGCATAGATATTGAAAACGTCTTTTCGGTTAGTATATTCTCCGTTCTCATAGAATTTTGGTCCTGCCTTGTATTTGTAGTAGCCGACCAATTTAATGGGTTCGTAATAGAAGGTTGTTCCGAATTTGGTTGCAGACAACGCATCGCTCATGGCGGAGCCTATGTCGAAACTGCCAATGAACAGGTTACCTGCTGCAATGGGCATACCTACCAGAGTCCCCAAGCTTCCTGTCTCGCGAGTAATCAGTTGCAAGCAGTTACCTGTGCGGCCGTTTGGACTGATGCTGGTGGGGAAGTCATTCGGAGCGTAACCGCTTCCGGTTAAGGCAAATCCCTGATTGCCACTGGACCATGTCAGTGTGGAGTAGCCAGAGGCTGCTTCGTATAGCACATAATATTCATTTTTATTATAAGGTACAGTTTTTACGTTTTCAAAGTTAAAGACCGTCGGGATACTTTTGGTTTCTGGATAATGGATATTGATAGCGTAGGTGCGGTGCCAATTCTTGTCCTCAGATGTTACGGTATAGCGCACTGGGTTGGTGAAGTTCTGTGTGCTTCCGCTGGCCGGTTCGATAGATGCTCCTTCAGTCAGCTCGAAAGTGGGGGCTAGTCGGGTCAAGTCGGTGCCGTTGTTTACTTCTATGTAAATAGGGTAAGCATTCAGGCTTTTGTCGTAAGGACGGTTATAGTCAATGTCTGTACCTGTTAGCATCTCGGCAGGGAGGATGCAGCTCAAGATGTCCGCTTCCGCATTGGGGGCTTCGTCCTTGATACAGGAGGTGCAAAGGAGCAGTCCTGTTACTGTGCAGGTGAATAAGTTTTTCAGCTTCATGAATTTGTAATTTAATAGTTGTTCTTATACATAACAGATTGCAAAGGTACTGATTTTCCGTGAAAGTGTTTGCATTCAAAATAGAAAGGTGCGGAAAATTGTCTTTCCCGCACCTTGAACTGCAAATATACTTAATAATAAAGGAATGGTTTTTATTAAACAATACCTTGAGCCATCATAGCTTTGGCTACTTTCATGAATCCTGCTACATTAGCACCTTTCACATAGTTTACATAACCGTCTGCTTCAGTACCATATTGTACACAAGCTTCATGAATATTTTTCATGATACTTTTCAATTTTTCATCTACTTCTTCTTGACTCCAGCTTAGTTTGATAGAATTTTGAGTCATTTCCAATCCAGATACAGATACGCCGCCTGCATTGGCTGCTTTGCCCGGAGCATACAGGATTTTGGCTTCTTGGAATACGCGGATAGCTTCAGGGGTAGAAGGCATGTTTGCACCTTCGCTGACAGCTATGACACCATTGGCAACCAATTGTTTGGCTTCATCACCGTTCAATTCGTTCTGAGTGGCAGAGGGTAATGCGATATCTGCCTTTTCACTCCAAGGACGAGCGCCTGCTACATATTTGCAGCCATATTTTTCAGCATATTCACGAATACGTCCACGGTATAAATTTTTCAGTTCCATGATGAAATCCAATTTTTCACGGTCTATTCCATCCGGATCATAGATGTAACCATCTGAGTCGGACATGGTAACTACTTTACCGCCCAACTCTATTACTTTTTCTACCGTGTATTGAGCTACGTTACCTGAACCTGAAACCAAACAAGTTTTTCCCTTCAGGTCTGTGCCTTTGGTTTTTAGCATTTCCATCAAGAAATAGATATTACCATATCCGGTTGCTTCAGGGCGAATCAGAGAACCACCGAATTCGCGACCCTTGCCGGTCAGTACACCGGAGAATTCATGAGAGAGTTTCTTGTACATGCCGAACATGAAACCTACTTCACGGCCACCTACACCGATATCACCTGCAGGTACGTCAGTCTCAGGACCGATATGACGCCATAATTCTAACATGAACGCCTGACAGAAACGCATTACTTCAGCGTTTGATTTGCCACGCGGAGAGAAGTCGGAACCTCCTTTGCCACCACCCATCGGAAGAGTAGTTAGTGAATTTTTGAATGTCTGCTCGAAGGCAAGGAATTTCAAAATTCCCAAGTTTACAGAAGAGTGAAAACGGATACCACCTTTGTAGGGACCAATGGCATTATTATGTTGTACGCGGTAACCCATGTTTGTCTGGATGTTACCTTTGTCATCCATCCATGTTACACGGAATTGATACACACGATCAGGAATACACAAACGTTCAATCAGGTTTACCTTATCGAATTCGGGATGTTTGTTGTATTCTTCTTCGATTGTACTTAGTACTTCCTCTACCGCTTGATGATATTCAGGCTCATTGGGGAATCTTCTTTTCAGATCTTCTAATACCTTAGCTGCATTCATAATCTACTTCTTTTTATAATTGTTAATTAATTCTTCTTGTTTCTTTTGATGGCGCAAAATTATAGATAAAAATTGAAATGTGCAACAAATTATAAAGAAAATGCATGTAAAAATATCAATCTGTACAAAATGTAAGCTAAAAAGCGGATAAAAGATTATTTTTCTCTTTCCTTGAGATATTTTAATAGTGGAATAAAGACTAAAGCTCCCGAAATGATAATGGATAGTATTAAAGGACCGTCAATATGTTCGCTTCCTGTTAGAATAATATAGCAAATGGTAATCCATAATAGGCTAGGATTACGATTTGTGGGAGGGAAAGCGGTTTTCTTCTCATAGTATTGTTTTAACGAATTGAATATAATTTCACCACAAATTGCATTGATTTACACAGATAGAATTTGCTGGTACTAATAACTAATAATCTGTGTAAATCTATGCAACCTATGGTGAATGTTATTTATTTTTCTTTCTTTTTCTTGTCAACGATAGCGTCAATAACCGCAACCGCAGTGATGTTTACGATATCGCGTACGGAAGCTTCACAATCAGTGAATGGATAGGTTTGTTCAATCCCATTTGTATCGGGCCGATTACCTCAGTTTCACTCATAGACTGAATGAGCTGGTAGGTAGCATTGGCGGAACTTAGATTCGGGAATACTAACGTGTTTACTTCTTTACCTTTCAAACGTGTGAAGGGATATTTCTCATCACGTAATTTAGTGTTCAGTGCAAAATTGACCTGCATCTCACCATCTATAGCCAGTTCCGGATATTCTTTCTGCATGTAGTCCACCGCATCATGTACTTTAGCCGGGCTGCCTTCTGTATCTGAGCCGAAGTTGGAGTAAGACAGCATGGCCATTGTCGGAGTGTGATTAAAGAATTCTACCGTTTTCTTTGACAATTTAGCGATGTCAATCAGCGTGTCGGTGTCCGGGTGACGGTTAATCAGAGTATCGGCTACAAAGTAAGTACCTTTCTTTGAATTCAAGATATGCATTGTACCGAAATGTTTATATTCTGGTTGGATGCCGATAACTTCTTTCGCTACCTTGATCGTGTTGGAATATTTGGTATATAGTCCGGTGATGAATGCATCGGCCTCTCCCGTTTCAACCATCATCATACCAAAGTAGTTACGCTCGAACATTTTGTCGTTGGATTCCTGGAGGTTGGCTCCTTGGCGTGCGCGTTTTTCCGAGAGGATGCGAGCATAACGTTCACGACGTTCAGCTTCACGGTCATGACGAAGGTTGATGATTTCAATTCCTTCCAAGCTCAGATCCAGTTCTTTTGCCAGTTTCTCGATGCGCTCGTCATTACCTAATAGGATAGGATGGCAGATTCCTTCGGCTTTGGCTTCTACTGCAGCTTTTAACATGGTAGGATGGATACCTTCGGCAAATACTACTCGCTGTGGGGCGCGACGGGCTGTTTCGTAAAGTTGACGGGTTAATTTGCTTTCTTGTCCCATCAATTCGCGCAGCCGGGTCTTGTAGGCTTCCCAGTTGGTGATGTTTTTGCGTGCCACTCCTGATTCCATTGCTGCTTTTGCCACAGCCATGGAAACTTCGGTAATTAAACGAGGGTCAACCGGTTTCGGGATGAAATAATCAGGACCGAAAGTAAAATTATTCACATGGTAGGCTTCGTTCACTACGTCGGGAACAGGTTGTTTTGCCAAATCGGCGATAGCATGCACGGCAGCCAGCTTCATTTCTTCATTGATAGCTTTGGCCTGAGTATCCAAAGCTCCGCGGAAAATATAGGGGAAACCAATTACGTTATTGATCTGGTTAGGATAGTCTGAACGTCCGGTAGACATCAGTACATCGGGGCGGGATGCCATGGCGTCTTCGTAAGAGATTTCCGGAGTCGGATTGGCTAATGCGAATACGATAGGATGATCTGCCATGCTGCGGACCATATCCTGAGTCAACACATTACCTTTTGATAGTCCTAAAAATACATCTGCGCCTTTGATGGCTTCTTCCAATGTATGTACATCGCGACGGTCAGTAGCAAAAAATTTCTTACTTTCTGTCAAGTTAGGACGGTCACTGGTAATCACGCCTTTGCTGTCTAGCATCAAAATGTTTTCTTTCCGTGCTCCTAATGCTACGTACAGTTTTGTACAGGAAGTGGCTGAAGCTCCGGCACCATTTACTACGATTCTTACATTTTCAATTTTCTTTCCGGCAACTTCCAATGCATTTAATAAGCCGGCGGATGAAATGATAGCTGTACCGTGTTGGTCATCATGCATTACTGGGATATCCAGTTCTTCTTTCAGCCGGTTTTCTATCTCGAAACATTCGGGAGCCTTGATATCTTCCAGATTGATACCTCCGAAAGTGGGAGCGATGGCCTTTACTGCCTGAATAAATTTTTCAGGGTCTTTCTCATTCACTTCGATGTCAAAAACATCAATACCTGCATAGATTTTGAAAAGCAATCCTTTACCTTCCATGACAGGCTTTCCGCTCAATGCACCTATGTCGCCTAGTCCTAAAACGGCTGTACCATTAGAAATAACGGCTACTAAGTTGCCTTTCGCAGTATAGTCGTATGCAGTTTGTGGGTCTTTCTCTATTTCCAGACAAGGCTCAGCTACTCCGGGAGAGTAAGCCAGTGACAGGTCTGTTTGTGTGCTGTACGGTTTTGTCGGTACAACTTCAATCTTTCCGGGCTTGCCTTGCGAGTGGTATAGCAAAGCAGCTTCTTTGGTAATCTTGACCATAATCTTTTTCTTTTAATTAGATGTCGTTTTAAATTGGTGGCAAAAATACAAATAAAATTATAATTTGAAGTCTAAAGAGTGTAAAATGATGTCGAATTGATGATTTTTAAAGTATTAGTTTTGATCAGTGTGAAAATCAGATTTCATTCTTTCGTGTTTTGTAGGACAAAGATAGTGAAAAAATAGTTTCATTCATGTCCGTATTATGTATGAGTTATAGTATGGTTTACTTGTTTAGATCTGGAAACAGATTGAATATATGTGAAATATATTTTACATAATCAGTATCCTTCTATTGCGCACGTTATTTATAGTTAAAGCTAATGGGCTAAGCGAACAAATGCCGGAAAAATGACTAATTTTGCGGCAGTAAAAACTAATTGGGTTCAAAAAGTTTTCTATAAACCTCTGTTAATTCGATAAATAAGTAAAGTTCAATAATATTAGTTATGAAGATGACAGTAAATAGTATGAAATGTTTTTCATGGAGCCGCCTCGCGATATTTACGGCGGCAATGGCCGTTTTAAGCAGTTGTGGAGGCGGTCAGAGCGGTATGAAGTTGGGTGATGACGAGTTTACCGTCGTGGCTGTACAGTCTACAGCCAGCCAGCAGTCTACTTCTTATCCCGCTACCATCAAAGGTGTTCAGGATATCGAGGTGCGTCCTCAGGTTTCCGGCTTTATCGTAAAGCTTTGTGTAGACGAAGGTGCAACGGTAAAGAAAGGTCAGGCACTCTTTCAGATCGATCCTACACAGTATGCGGCTGCCGAACGTCAGGCAAAAGCTGCTGTAGAGATGGCAAAATCGAATGTCAATACGCTGACTTTGAACGAACAACAGAAGAAAAATTTGTATGATAAGAAAATTATCAGTGATTTTGAGTATCAAAGCGCAGTAGACCAATTGCTTTCTGCAAAAGCCAGTTTGGCACAAGCTGAGGCTCAGTTGACCAGCTCTCGTCAGAATTTAGGTTTCTGTACAGTGACCAGTCCTTCAGATGGTGTGGTGGGTACATTCCCGTATCGTATTGGTAGTTTGGTGAGTCCTTCGGTTACACAACCGTTAACTACCGTGAGTGAAATCGGTGAAATGTATGTGTATTTCTCTATGACTGAAAAGCAGTTGTTGGGTTTAACAAGAGCCGGTGGCACACTGAAAGAACAACTGGAGAAGATGCCGGCTGTGAAATTGGAGTTGGCTGACGGTACGATGTATACTGAAGAAGGTAAGATTGACGCTGTAAGTGGTGTTATTGATCAGACTACCGGTTCGGTAAGTATGCGTGCCGTTTTCCCGAACAAACAGCTTGTATTGCGTAGTGGTGGTATGGCTAATGTAATTTTCCCTTATACTATGGAGGATATTATTTTGATTCCTCAGTCGGCTACACAGGAAATTCAGGACAAAAAGTTTGTTTATGTGCTTCAGTCGGATAATACATTGAAGCATACTGAGATCAAGGTATCGAATTTGAGTGACGGTAAGAATTATATTGTTACCAGTGGTTTGAAGCCCGGCGATAAAATTGTAGTTGAAGGTGTACAAACGTTGAAGGACGGACAAACAATTACTCCGATTACTCCGGAACAGAAAGAGGCGAAATATCAACAACACCTGAAAGATCAGAAGGAAGGAAATATTGCCACGGCCTTTAAATAATCAAAAATAAACAGATTAACTTCGTTTATATAAATAAGGTATATAGAGAATGAAACTAGATAGATTTATTAACCGTCCGGTGCTATCAACGGTAATCTCCGTCTTGATAGTTATTCTGGGTATCATCGGACTTGCTACATTGCCGGTTACGCAATATCCGGATATTGCACCTCCTACGGTGCAGGTACGTGCCACCTATACCGGTGCGAACTCCACAGCTGTATTGAATTCGGTCATTGCTCCGTTGGAAGACCAGATAAACGGCGTGGAGAACATGATGTATATCCAGTCATCAGCATCCAATAACGGTGCTGCCGATATTAACGTTTACTTTAATCAGGGAACAGATCCGGATATGGCGGCTGTTAATGTGCAGAACCGTGTTTCTATGGCACAAGGATTGTTGCCTGCTGAAGTAACCAAAGTGGGTGTGACTACTCAGAAACGCCAGAACTCCATGTTGATGTCTTTTCATTGTATGATGAAACCGACTCGTATAATATCGAGTTCATTGAAAACTATGCTAATATTAACTTGATTCCTGAAATCAAGCGTGTAAAGGGGGTAGGTGACGCTAATGTGTTGGGACAGGATTATTCTATGCGTATCTGGTTGAAACCGGATGTGATGGCACAGTACAAACTGGTTCCTACTGATGTTTCGGCAGCATTGGCCGAACAGAATATTGAGGCGGCTCCGGGACAGTTCGGTGAACGTGGTGATCAGACTTTCCAATATACGATCCGTTATAAAGGACGTTTGCAGCAAACAAATGAATTTGAAGATATTGTTATCAAGGCCTTGCCGGATGGTAATGTACTTCGTTTGGGAGATGTAGCCGATATAGAATTAGGGCGTCTGGCTTATACATTCAATAATACGGTAAATGGCCACAAGGCTGTATCTTGTATCGTTTATCAGATGGCAGGTACTAATGCTACCGAAACTATTTCTAATTTGGAGGAAGTGCTTGCAAAGGCACAGGAATCACTGCCGACAGGTTTGAATATCAATATTGCCCAAAATGCCAATGACTTCTTGTTCGCTTCTATCCATGAGGTAATTAAGACATTGATTGAAGCATTTATTTTGGTGTTTATTGTGGTATATATCTTCTTGCAGGATATGCGTTCAACACTGATTCCGGCTATTGCCATTCCGGTGGCGCTGGTGGCTACTTTCTTTGTGCTGAAACTGATTGGTTTCAGTGTGAACCTGCTGACTCTTTCGGCGATGGTGCTTGCCATTGCGATTGTGGTCGATGATGCCATTGTCGTCGTCGAGGGGGTTCATGCCAAGTTGGATCAGGGATATAAGTCTTCCCGTGAGGCTTCTATTGATGCCATGAGCGAATTGGGTGGCGCTATCGTTTCTATTACATTAGTCATGATGTCTGTGTTCATTCCGGTAAGTTTCATGGGAGGTACCGCTGGTACGTTTTATCGTCAGTTTGGTATCACTATGGCTATCGCTATAGGTTTCTCTGCTTTAAATGCGTTGACTTTGTCACCAGCATTGTGCGCTATTTTCTTGAAACCGCATGATGAAGGACATGGAACAAAGAAGATGACTCGTGTGGAACGATTCCATACAGCCTTTAATGCGGCTTATGATTCTATATTGAAGAAGTATAAGAAGCATGTAGTGTTCTTTATCCATAAGAAATGGTTGTCATTCGGGTTGGTTACCGCTTCTATCATTTTGTTGGTATTCTTTATGAAGGTTACTCCGACGGGCATGGTGCCTAATGAAGATACCGGTACCATTATGGGTGCAGTGACACTGCCTCCTGGTACTTCACAGGAACGTGCAATGGAAATCTTAAACCGTGTAGACAGCTTGGTGGCTGCCGAACCGGCTGTAGATTCCCGCACGGTGATTTCCGGTTTCGGTTTTATTGGTGGTCAGGGTCCTTCTTACGGTTCTATCATTATTAAACTGAAAGATTGGGAAGAACGTTCCATGATGCAGAATTCGGATATTGTGGTAGGTACGTTGTTTATGCGTGCACAGAAGATCATCAAGGATGCGCAGGTATTGTTCTTTGCTCCTCCTATGATTCCGGGTTATTCGGCATCCAGTGATATCGAGTTGAATATGCAGGATAAGACCGGTGGAGACTTGAATCATTTTTATGACGTCGTTTTGGACTATATGGATGCGTTGAAGGCACGTCCCGAAATTAATTCGGCTCAGACTACCTTCAACCCGAACTTCCCCCAATATATGTTGGATATTGATGCTGCTGCTTGTAAAAAGGCAGGTATCAGCCCCAGTGATATTCTAACTACCATGCAGGGATATTTCGGTGGTTTGTATGCTTCTAACTTCAACCGTTTCGGTAAGATGTATCGTGTTATGATTCAGGCGGAACCCGAAGCAACTAAGAATCTGGAATCTTTGAATAGTATCAAGATACGTAATGGGAATGAGATGGCTCCTATTTCCCAGTTCGTTTCTGTCAAGAAAGTATATGGACCGGATGTTATCAGCCGTTTCAATCTTTATACTTCTATCAAAGTGATGGTGGCTCCTGCCAGTGGCTATACTTCCGGACAGGCTTTGCAGGCTATTGCGGAAGTTGCCAAAGAGAATTTGCCTACCGGTTATGGTTATGAGTTGGGAGGTATGGCTCGTGAAGAGGCATCTACCAGTGGCAGTTCCACAGGTATCATCTTCATTCTGTGTTTTGTATTCGTTTACTTGTTGCTAAGTGCACAGTATGAAAGTTACATTCTGCCCTTGTCCGTATTGCTTTCAGTACCGTTCGGTCTGTTGGGTAGTTTCCTGTTTGTAAACGGATTTGCAGCATTGGGAAATATTCCGGCTTTGAAGATGATTTTAGGAACCATGTCAAATGATATTTATATGCAGATTGCATTGATCATGTTGATGGGGTTGTTGGCGAAGAATGCCATTCTTATTGTAGAGTTTGCTTTGGATCGCCGTAAGCAGGGAATGAGTATTTCCTGGGCTGCGGTCTTGGGTGCGGCGGCCCGTTTGCGACCGATCTTAATGACCTCATTGGCCATGATTGTAGGTTTGATTCCGTTGATGTTGGCTATGGGAGTTGGTGCTCATGGTAACCGTACTTTGGGAGCTTCGGCTATTGGTGGTATGTTGATTGGTATGATTTTCCAGATCTTTATCGTACCCGTATTGTTTGTGGTATTCCAATGGTTACAAGAGAAATTCAAACCGATTGAGTGGGAAAGTGTGGACAATACAGAGGTTGAACCCGAAATTGAACAATACACCCGTAAATGAACAGAAGAACAATGAAAAAGATAATAGGATTATGTTGCGCGACGTTTTTATTAAGCGGTTGCCACATCTATAAATCATACGATCGCCCCGAGTCGATAGATGCCACAGGCATCTATCGTGACCCGGTTGCCGCCAACGATACATTGGCTGCTAACGATACAACCAATATGGGTAACTTGTCATGGAAGGAAATTTTCCGTGATCCGAAATTGCAGATGCTGATTGAAGAGGGATTGGCAAACAATGTAGATATGCAGGCTGCTATCCTGCGTGTGAAGGAGGCGAAGGCGTTATTGACATCAGCTCGCTTGTCTTATCTCCCTTCTTTGGCCCTTGCCCCACAAGGTTCGTTGACTAGTGTGGACAAAAGTACTCCTGTAAAGAACTATACTTTACCTGCTTCTGCAAGTTGGGAAGTTGATTTGTTCGGCAAATTGCTGAATGCCATCGTGGCCAGAAAGCATCTTATTTGCAAAGTAAGGCCTATCAGCAGGCAGTGCGTTCACAGTTGATTGGTGGTATAGCCAATGCTTATTATTCTTTATTGATGCTCGACCGTCAAGTCAGTGTGACCGAGCAGAATGTGGCGTTAATGAAAGAAACAGTGCGCACTATGGAAGCAATGAAGGAAGCCGGTATGACTACCGAAGCTGCTGTGGCACAGAGCAAGGGGACTTATCATCAGACGGAGGCTTCATTGGCTGACTTGAAACGTCAGGTGCGCGAAACTGAGAATTCTATTTCCGTATTGTTGGCAAAGGCTCCCCAGAATATAGATCGTGGAACATTAGAAGAACAAGTGATGCCTGCAGATTTGGCTGTGGGAGTTCCTTTACAGTTGCTTGAGAACCGTCCCGATGTAAAAGCGGCAGAATTGGCATTAGCTAGCGCTTATTATACTACCAATCAGGCGCGTTCCGCTTTTTATCCCAGTGTCAATATTACAGGTACTTTGGGATGGACTAATGGTTCCAATGGTACAGTGATTTCTAATCCTGCCGTTATGCTTTGGAATGCTATCGGCTCATTGACTCAGCCCATTTTCCAGCGTGGAAAATTGATAGCCAATTTAAAAGTATCGAAAGCGGAAGAACAAATTGCCAAGATGAATTATCAGCAGACTATTCTGGAAGCTGGTAAGGAAGTAAGTGATGCTTTGTTCCTGTATGATACGGCAGACAAAAAGTTGAGTGAGCACCAGGCACAGGTTTCCGAAATGCAAAAAGCGGTGGAGATGAACAATGATTTGTTTCAGGCGGGAAAGGCCACTTATCTGGAAATCATTACTGCACAACAGTCATTACTGAGTGCACAGTTGAACGAAGTATCCGATACTTTCCAGCGTATGCAGGCTGTTATCAATCTGTACAGCGCATTGGGCGGTGGACGTGAATAATTAACCTTAAAAATAATATGAATATGATTAGTCCGTTAGCTTATGTAGACCCGTCAGCAAAAATCGGGAAAAACGTAACTATTCACCCGTTTGCCTACATTGATAAGAATGTGGAGATAGGTGATGATAATGTAATCATGCCCAACGCCAGCATTATGAGCGGCGCACGCATCGGTAACGGAAATACCATTTATAACGGAGCTGTAATTGCTGCTACTCCGCAAGATTTTAAATATACGGGTGATGATACCATCGCCCGTATAGGTAATAATAATACAATCCGTGAGAATGCGGTAATTATTCGCGCTACTTTCGCCGGAGATGAGACTGTGGTAGGAAGCGGTAACTTTATTATGCAGGGAGCACGTATCTCACATGATGTGACCATCGGTAACAACTGTATTATTGGTAACGGTTCGCAGGTGTCAGGTTGTTGTGTAGTCGAGGATTATGCTATTCTTACTTCCAATGTATTGATGCAGGGAAAGACTCGCTTGGGGGCTTATGCTGCCGTACAGGTGGGTGTCGTTTTACCAAGGATATTCCTCCTTATTGTGTAGCTGCCCATGAGCCTACGGCTTTTTATAGCATCAATACCACCGTGTTGCAACATGAAGGTTTCTCGGAAACGGTTATTAAACATATAGCGCATGCTTTCCGTATATTGTATAAAGTGAATACATCTACAGAGGATGCATTGCGTCGTATTGAAGAACAGGTTCCGTTTAGTCCTGAAATTGCACATTTGATAGAGTTTGTCAGAAATTCTAAGTTGGGTATTATAAAATAAATGTATCTTTGTTTCCCTTTATGTTAAGAATGAACAGCGTCAGGAAAAAAAGAACGGATAAAACGGTAGTGAAGGAACACATTGTTTTGGCGGCAGCGAAAGCATTTGCACAGAAAGGTGTCAAAACAGTGAGAATGGATGATATTGCTACCGGATTATCTATATCTAAACGCACGCTTTATGAATTGTTCCATGACAAAGAGGATTTATTACTTGATGTTATGAAACTACATCGGGAGGAGATGCAGGAATATATGACTCAAGTGGCTTCCAAAGCAGAAAATGTTTTGGAAGTCCTCTTGAAGTTTTTTCAAAGAAGTGCTCAGGATTTTCAGAATACAAACAGGAAATTCTTTGAGGATATTGAGAAATATCCCAAGGTAATGCGTTACATTGATGAAAGCCGGAAGGAGAATTTAGATTCGGCTATGGAATTTTATCGCAAAGGAGTGGAACAAGGCATTTTTAGAAATGATGTAAATTATAATATTGTACGCGCCATGGTATGTGAGCAGATGGACTTGTTATTGCATTCGGAAATATGCAAGTCCTATTCGCTTGGTGAAATTTATGAAACAGTTGTATTTATGCATATGCGTGGCATTTCCACTGAAAAGGGGTTGAAGATTGTGGATGATTTTTTATTGAATTTAAAAGGAAACGAACATAATAAGTATGGTTAGAAACTAAATAAGTCACTAAATAAAGAGTAATAGTTAATGAAATTTTATTGCAAACCTACGTTAACCTTGTTTTTGCTGCTTTATGTAGCAATACAAAGTGCACAAGCACAAGACACATTGAGGATTACCTTACAGGACGCAGTCGGATAGCATTGAGCGACAATCCCACCATTAAAGTCGCCGGTCAGGAAATCCTGTTAAAGAAAGAAGCCCGCCGGGAAGCTTATGCCGGTCTTTTCCCAGAAGCCAGTTTGGTGGGCAGTTATTCACGAGCCATAAAAAAGCAGTCATTTGCCATGATGGGAGAGGTGATTGAAGTCGGTACAGATAATACTTATAGTGGTGGTCTGTCTGTCAGTCTGCCTGTCTTTGCTCCGGCTCTTTACAAAAGTATAAGTTTGACAAGTACGGATGTGAACTTGGCTGTAGAGAAATCACGTGCTTCACGTCTGGATATGGTAAATCAAGTAACCAAAGCCTTTTTTCAGTTGCTTTTGGCACAAGACAGTTATGAAGTGCTGCTTAAAAGTTATAAGCAGAGTGAAGATAATTATAATGTGGTGAAAGCTAAATATGAACAGGGAACTGTCAGTGAATATGATAAGATTAGTGCGGATGTGCAGATGCGCAGCTTGAAACCTACCGTGGTGTCTGCCCGTAACGGAGTGAATTTGGCAAATCTGCAGTTGAAGGTCTTGATGGGAATGGAGTCTGATGTAAAGGTAGCGGTTGAAGGCAACCTGAAGGATTACGAAATGTCTATGTTTACTCGTCAGGCAATGCCTCGCCCAGACAATTTGATAAATAACAGTACGTTGAAACAATTGGAACTGAATGCATTGCAATTAAAGCAGACGCTGAAGTTGCAGTATACCAATTTTATGCCGACCCTTTCTGCTAGTTTCCAATATATGTATACTTCAATGAATGATAATTTCAAGTTCAAGGAATACGATTGGAGGCCCTATTCTACTATCGGTCTGAATCTAAGTATTCCTTTATTCAAAGGAAGTAATTTTACTCAATTGAAACAGACCCGTATCCAGATGAAGCAACTGGAAGAGAACCGTATCAATACAGAGCGGCAGCTCACTATGCAAGCTACCAGTTACTTGGATAATATGGCTGCTAGTACGGAACAGGTGTAAGTAATAAAGAAGCTGTATTTCAGGCGGAGAAGGGGCGTACTATTGCCGAAAAAAGATATGAGGTAGGAAAAGGAACTATCTTGGAATTGAATAGTTCGGAAGTAGCTTTAACGGAGGCCCAACTGACTTATAACCAGTCCATCTATGACTATCTGGTAGCTAAAGCTGATTTGGACTTAGTCTTAGGCATTGATGAAGTAACGGAACAATAACACATTAACATAAAGATAACAGTATGAGAAAATATTTTCAATTCGCAGCTTTGCTGGTGGTAACTATGCTGAGTGCATGTTCAGGTGGAACGGAGAGTAAGGAAGCTGCTGATACCGCTATGGAGGACAAACCGGTAGTGCGGCTTGCTTCCGTAACTTCCCGCGATGTAGATCAGATAGAGGAATATACTGCCACTGTTGAAGCGGAAGCGAAAAATAATATAGCTCCGACCTCTCCCGGGCGTATAGACCGTATTTTTGTTGAAGTGGGAGATCATGTATCCAAGGGACAGAAATTAGTACAGATGGATGCGGCAAATCTGAAACAAATGAAATTGCAGTTAGAAAATGAAGAAACGGAATTCAGACGTATGGATGAACTGTACAAAGTGGGTGGAGCTTCCAAATCTGAATGGGATGCAGCGAAAACAACTTTAGATGTACGTCGTACTTCCTATAATAATTTGTTGGAGAATACGCAGTTATTAAGTCCTATTAATGGAGTGGTTACAGCGCGTAATTTTGATAACGGTGACTTATATTCTTCCGCCTCCACTCCTGTGTTGGTCATAGAACAGATCACTCCGGTTAAACTGTTGATTAATGTATCCGAACCTTATTTCCCGAAAGTAACTAAAGGTATGACCGTAAAGGTGAAATTTGATGTGTATGGTGATGAGGAATTCGAAGGAAAAGTTAGTTTGGTTTATCCTACTATTGATGCTACTACTCATACTTTTCCTGTAGAGGTAAAATTGGCTAATACCCATCAGCGTATACGTCCGGGAATGTTTGGCCGTGTGACTGTGAGTTTTGGTACATTGCGGCATGTGGTAGTTCCTGATCAGGCTATTGTGAAACGTGCCGGTTCGGGCGATCGTTATGTATATGTCTACAAAGACGGTAAGGTTTCCTATAATAAAGTAGAATTGGGACGTCGGATGGGAACCGAATATGAATTGATTTCCGGGGTGGAGGATAATTCGCAGGTGGTGGTCGCCGGTCAGACCCGTTTGGCCGATGGTGTGGAAGTGGCAGTAAATTAAAAATTGAGAGTTAGTTGATAATACTCTATATTTATTTACCTATATATGATTTTTTAGTTCTTAATTTTCAATTTTTAATTTAACAAACATGAGTCTATACGAAGGAGCGGTTAAAAAACCGATTATGACCTCGCTATGCTTTTTGGCCGTAGCAATCTTTGGTCTGTTCTCATTGTCGAAACTTCCGGTAGACTTGTATCCAGATATTGATACCAATACCATTATGGTTATGACATCTTATCAGGGTGCCAGTGCTTCCGATATAGAGAACAACGTAACCCGTCCGTTGGAAAATACGTTGAACTCGGTTAGTAATTTGAAACATATTACATCCAAGTCTTCAGAAAATATATCAGTTATCACTTTGGAATTCGAATATGGCTATGATATTGATGTGTTGACTAATGATGTGCGTGATAAATTGGATATGGTGAGTTCACAACTTCCCGATGAAGTCAATACTCCGATTATCTTTAAGTTCAGTACGGATATGATTCCTATCCTGCTGTTGTCCGTTCAGGCAGAAGAAAGTCAGCCGGCTCTATATAAGATATTGGATGATAATGTAGTAAATCCATTGGCTCGTGTTCCCGGCGTGGGAACGGTGTCCATTGCCGGTGCGCCAAAACGTGAGGTGAATATTTATTGTGATCCCAACAAACTGGAAGCGTATGATTTGACGATTGAGACCATCAGCTCCATTGTCGGGGCTGAAAATAAGAATACTCCGGGCGGAACTTTCGATGTGGGCAGTAATACCTATTCCTTGCGTGTGGAAGGGGAATTCAAGGACCCGAAAGAAATGGAGAATATCGTAGTGGGTACACGCAATGGTGCTTCGGTGTATTTGCGTGACGTGGCAACGGTAGTCGATTCTGTAGAAGAACGTGCTCAGGAAACCTATAATAACGGGGTGCAAGGAGCTATGATTGTTGTACAGAAACAATCGGGTGCAAACTCTGTGAACATTTCCCAGAAAGTAATGGACCAGTTGCCTAAGTTGCAGAAGTCACTACCCAGTGACGTGAAACTGGGGGTTATTGTGAATACTTCAGATAATATTTTGAATACCATCGACAGTTTGACGGAAACTATTATGTATGCCATTCTGTTTGTGGTTTTGGTGGTATTTGTTTTCTTAGGTCGTTGGCGTGCTACAGTGATTATCTGTATCACTATCCCCATGTCATTGATTGCCTCTTTTATTTATTTGGCCATCACGGATGGGGGATCGCTGAATATTATTTCTTTGTCGTGCCTTTCTATTGCGATTGGTAATGTGGTGGATGATGCTATTGTTGTTTTGGAAAACGTGACGACCCATATCGAGCGTGGCTCCGAGCCGAAACAGGCGGCTATCCATGGAACAAATGAGGTGGCAATTTCTGTTATCGCATCCACATTGACTATGATTGCGGTATTCTTCCCGTTGACGATGGTCAGTGGTATGTCGGGAGTTTTGTTCCGTCAGTTGGGCTGGATGATGTGTGTTATTATGACTATTTCTACTATCTCGGCGCTGTCATTTACTCCGATGATGTGTGCGCAGATGCTTCGCTTGCAAAAAAAACAAAGCAAGTGTTTTGTCACATTCTACAAACCAATAGAACGTGCGTTGGACGGGTTGGATAACTGGTATCAGAAACGTTTGAACTGGGCTGTTCGTCACCGCAGGACTATTATTGCCGGTTGTTTCGGGTTCTTTCTGCTGAGCCTGATTTGTGCGAAAGGAATTGGTACAGAGTTTTTTCCGTCACAAGACAACAGTCGTATTTCTGTTCAATTACAATTGCCTATCGGAGCTCGCGTAGAACGTGCCCAGGCATTGGCTCAGGAATTGACCGAAAAGTGGCTGAAGAAATATGAAGGGGTGATGCGTATCTGTAACTATACTGTGGGACAGGCTGATGCAGATAATACTTGGGCTTCTATTCAGGATAATGGTAGCCATATCATTTCATTCAATATCAACCTTTATAATCCCGATCAACGTTCTGTTACGTTGGCAGAAGTCTGCGATGGTATGCGTGAGGATCTGAAAGCTATCCCGAATTGGATAAAGCTCAGGTTATCCTGGGTGGTAGCAGTGGAGCATGGGTGGACAGGCCACTGCCGATTTTGAAATCTATGGATATGATTTTACAGAGACAGATAAAGCTGCAGCTGAATTGAAAGAAGCTTTATTGAAAGTGAACGGTGTATCTGAGGTGAATATCAGCCGTCAGGATTATCAGCCGGAATATCAAGTGGATTTTGATCGTGAAAAATTGGCTTTACATGGTTTGAATCTTTCTACAGCAGCTTTGTATCTGCGTAACCGTGTTAATGGTGCTTTATCTTCTTACTATCGGGAAGATGGTGACGAATATGATATCAAGGTGCGTTATGCTCCCCAGTTCCGTACCAGTATTGAAAGTTTGGAGAATATTCTGATTTATACTAATGAAGGTAAAGCGATTCGGGTGAAAGATATCGGTACGGTGGTGGAGCGTTCCGCTCCTCCTACTATTGAACGTAAAGACCGTGAACGTATTGTAACAGTTTCCGCTGTGATTTCAGGTGCGCCTTTAGGTAGTGTGGTGGTGGCAGGTGAGTCTATTATTGATAAGATGGATTTACCTAGCGGTATCAGTATCCAGGTGGCGGGTTCTTATGAGGATCAGCAGGATTCATTCAGCGATCTGGGAACTTTGGCTGTTTTGATTATTATATTGGTATTTATTGTAATGGCTGCCCAGTTTGAGTCTCTGACCTATCCGTTTATCATTATGTTCTCTATTCCGTTTGCATTCAGTGGGGTATTGATGGCATTGTATGGAACGGGGACTACATTGAATGTCATGAGTTTGTTGGGAGGTATCATGTTGATTGGTATCGTAGTGAAGAATGGTATCGTGCTTATTGATTACATTACCTTATGTCGTGAGCGGGGCATGTCTGTTATTCATTCGGTCGTTGTTTCGGGCCGTAGTCGTTTACGTCCGGTTTTAATGACCACTTTGACCACTATTCTAGGCATGGTGCCGATGGCGATAGGAGGAGGGGAAGGTTCTGAAATGTGGCAGCCTTTAGGGGTGTCCGTAATCGGTGGTTTGACTGTATCTACCGTGCTCACCTTGATTTTGGTTCCGGTGCTCTACTGTTCATTTGCCGGTACAGGTATCAAGCGTAACCGTAAGAAGATGAAAGCTGCCCGTGAGCTGAATGACTATTATCAAGCGCATAAGACAGAGATGACTAAAGGTAAAAAAGAATAATTAATATATTTGTTATCCGAATCGAAATGAATAGGGGACCGGATGACAGAACTTAAAATAAAAAATGGAATAATGAAATCTGTTTTCATCACTTTCGACCAAGCTTTTTACGAACGTATTCTGGCATTGTTGGATCGCCAGAATTGTCGTGGATTCAGTTATTGGCAGCAGTTGCAGGGGCGCGGCTCTGTAAAAGGAGAACCGCATTATGGCAGTCACGCGTGGCCCAGTATGTGCTCGGCTATTATGACAGTGGTAGATGACACCAAAGTGGATCCGTTATTGGACGCCTTGCATAAAATGGATAAGGAAACCGAACAATTGGGATTACGTGCTTTTGTGTGGAACATAGAAAAGACGATTTGAATCTGTCTTTTCATTATTAAAGAAAAAGACTGTTGCCCTCTTTCTGGCGCAGTCTTTTTTCTTTTTTTAGCCTCTATCATGAAGTACTCCGTCTAAAAAATCACTACTTTTGCGGTTAATTTACAAATATAGCAATATGAAAAACTATATACCGGCTACTTTTCTTCTCACTTTTATCGTAGTAGGAGCGTTAATGGGGCTGTATTTCCTTCCCCCCATGTCGGTGGGAGGCAAACCGTTGCGCAAGGTGGACCTGTTGGCTGATATCCGTCCGGATGTGGAAGAAGAAGTATGTGATTCCGACACCATTGTTCTTCCTCCTCCTGTAAAACCTATTTTTGTGGATACATGTAAAACGGGTATTACCTGTATTGAGGATTATTCGGATTCCACCATGCGGGGAATGAAACATTTTTATGAGGCACTTTCCAAAGTGAAAACCATGAAACGCCCTGTACGCATCGCTTACTTCGGTGATTCTTTTATAGAAGCTGATATTTTTACTGCCGATTTGCGCGAAATGCTTCAACAAGAATTTGGTGGGTGCGGAGTGGGATATGTTCCTGTAACCTCTTCCATCAGCGGTTACCGTCCTACGGTACGCCATACTTTTGGGGGATGGAGCAGTCATTCATCCAATGACTCTGTTGGTTTTGATAAAATACAGCAAGATATTTCCGGACATTATTTTTTCCCTCGTGAAGGTGCTTATGTGCAGTTAAAAGGACAGAGTAAATATGCTTCCCGACTGGATACCTGTGAGGTTTCTACTTTTTATTTCCTAAATAAAGGTTTTGCCGCTGTCCGTTCTAAAGTGAATAATGCTGCGGAAGGAGAGTTGCATGAGGAAGTAGGAACAGGAGGTGTGCAGGCTGTTTCGGTGAGAGGAAGGATAGGACAAGTACGGTGGAGTGTGGAACATGCTGATTCTGCTACTTTCTATGGAGTGGCTATGGATGGCAAGCAGGGAATATCTTTGGATAATTTTAGCGTACGTGGTAGCAGTGGGCTTCATTTACGTAGTATTCCTTTACATAGCTTCGCGATTTCCAACGTCTTCGTCCATACGATTTGATTGTGGTCCAATATGGTTTGAATGTGGCTACGGAACGAGGCGTAAAATACGATGGCTATAAGAAAGGGATGCTTACGGTGATAGAGCATTTGAAGACAGCTTTTCCTGAAACCAGCATTTTACTGGTCAGTGTGGGTGACCGTGAATATAAAAACGAGAATGGAGATCTCCGCACCATGCCCGGAGTCAAGAATCTTATCCGTTATCAACAGTCCATTGCGGCTGATAGCCATATCGCTTTTTGGAATATGTATGAGGCAATGGGAGGTCAAGGAAGCATTGTCGATATGATCGGGCAAAAAATGGCGAATCTTGATTATACCCATATCAATTTTAAGGGAGGCAGGCATTTGGCAGGTATCTTATTTGAAACATTGATGTATGGCAAAGAGCAATACGAAAAGCGGAAAGCCTATGAGGAGGAATAACAGATTTCTTGGTCTGTCCGGTGTAGCAATGGTATTGTTTTTGTTCTTGCTGTTTCCATGTCTTTATGCCCAGGATGCTATTCCGGCATTGTCCCGACCGTTGGAGCCGCTTCGCATACCCGGTGAAACAAAGGAAATGCATCGTGGTATGCGGCTGATAACAGTACATGATTCACTTCCGGCGAGTTTTACTCATTCTTTAGATAATGTGATAGAAGATGAGAGCCGTTCGCTTTCTCCTTTCTTTCAAAAACTGAATGATATGACGGGACCGGTACGGATAGTCATATAGGTGATTCTCATGTGCGGGGGCATCTTTATCCATTAATAACCCGTCGTTGTCTGGAACATGATTTTGGTGCTGAGGCTGTTTATCCTGATACCATTTCATATTGTACCGAAGGTTGGCACATGAGACGGGCGAACCGGGTATTGTTTATCATATGCTTGGCATTAATGGAGCTACTTCTGTTACTTTCTCTGACGATGAAAAAATAAAAAAAATAGCTTCTTTGCATCCTGATCTGATTATTGTTTCTTTTGGAACCAATGAGGCACATAGCCGCCGTTATCTGGCTCAGGCTCACAAAATGCAGATAGGCAGACTGTTGGGTATGTTGAAAGCTGCCTGTCCTGAAGCGTTTTTTTTTACTTACTACACCTCCCGGAGCATATGTGGGACGTCGTCGTGCACGTACTATTAATCCGAGAACCGTAACGGCTGCACGTATTATAAAGGAGTATGCACAAGAGCATAAAATGGCAGTTTGGGATATGTATAATATAGTAGGAGGAAAGACAGATGCTTGTCGTAACTGGACGAAGCACCACATGTTTCGTGCGGATGGCATTCATTTCACTCCCGATGGATATCGTTTACAAGGTAATTTATTACATCAGGCACTGATTAAAGCGTATAATGAATATGTGGCAACTGGATTGGAGTAAACTGGCTGAAGTATTGACTTATAATGCCAAGCAACCGATGATTTTTAGCAGCGGCTTGTTTTTGTTTCTGTTTTTGGGCTTTAGCCTGATTTATATGTTATTGCAGAAAAAGGATACGGCACGCATCCTGTTTGTAACGCTGTTTTCTTATTATTTCTATTATAAGAGTAGCGGTTTTTATTTTTTCTTGCTGGGGGTGGTGACAGTGACGGATTTCTTGCTGGCAGGGCGTATGGCGCATACCGAAACTCAATGGAAACGGATGTTTTTGCTGCTGGCAAGTCTGGGAATAAATTTAGGATTGCTCTGTTATTTCAAGTATACCAATTTCTTTTATCAGATGCTGGCTCCTTTGTGGAATGGTAAATTCCAGCCGTTGGATATTTTCTTGCCGGTGGGGATATCGTTCTTCACTTTCCAGTCTTTAAGTTATACCATAGATGTTTACCGTCGTGAATTGGTTCCTTTGAACAGGTGTTGGATTATACATTTTATGTGTCTTTTTTTCCACAGCTGGTAGCGGGTCCTATTGTACGTGCCCGCGATTTTATTCCTCAAATCAGGCAACCGCTGTTTGTTTCCTCGGAGATGTTTGGTACCGGTGTTTTCTTTATCATCAGCGGATTATTCAAGAAAGCTGTAATCTCCGATTATATCAGTGTAAATTTTGTGGAACGTATTTTTGATAATCCGGCTCTTTATTCCGGGGTTGAGAATTTGTTTGGTGTATATGGGTATGCTTTACAGATTTATTGTGACTTTTCCGGATATAGTGATATGGCTATCGGGCTTGCTTTGCTGTTGGGCTTCCGTTTTCCTATGAACTTTAATTCGCCTTATAAAGCCGATAGTATAACCGATTTTTGGCATCGTTGGCATATCTCTCTTTCTACATGGTTGCGAGATTATCTTTATATCTCATTGGGGGGAAACCGCAAGGGGAAGGCCCGTACTTATATTAATTTGTGCCTTACTATGTTGTTAGGTGGTTTGTGGCATGGCGCATCTTGGAATTTTGTGATATGGGGAGGATTTCATGGAATAGCACTGGCTGCACAGAAATTCTGGCGTAACTTGCTGCATAAGCCTAAGACGGCCACTAGTAAGGGCATTCGTAAATTTTTTGCAGTTCTTATTACTTTCAATTTTGTTTGTTTCTGCTGGATATTTTTCCGTAATACGACTTTTGAAGCTTCGGTTGTTATGCTGAAGCAGATATTTACAGCTTTTCATCCCGAGGTATTCATGCAGCTGATAGAAGGTTATTGGAAAGTGTTTGTTTTGATGGGAATAGGGTATTTGCTACATTTTGCTCCTGATAGTTGGCAGGATGCGTGTTGTCGTGGAGTTGTAAAATTACCTTTATTGGGAAAGGCATTATTGTTGGTAGTACTGATTTATTTGGTTATCCAGATAAAGAGCAGTGATATTCAGCCGTTTATTTATTTCCAGTTCTAACGGAATAGTTATCAATCGGGTGTCTGAAAAGATATCTAGTCAGACACCCTAAAATACGATTATAGTAAGTATTTATTGATATATCTACGATCCCAATTTATACCTCTCTTTATAATTTTTGCAGGGATGCCTGCTAATATTATATTCGGTTCGTGGAATACTTTTGTTACAATACTTCCCCAACCCACAATACTGTCATTGGGTATTTTTGTATTTTTACCAATCTTTACATCTTTTCCTACCCATACATATTTGCCAATTTCTATACTTTGAGCAAATTAATCGGTTTTCCCTTTAAATTTGTTATAGTATGTGCGTCGGTACACCAAATACCAATGCCCCAGCTTAATTAACCGTGTTACTGTTTCCTTTGATAATCAACAGAAAATATTCATTAAAAAGTAGTTTTTCAACATTCTCTTCTGAATCGAAATGCATGGAACATGATTGTTGTTTCCTGTAATTATGATGTTGGATCGATTGATGATTTGATTGAATTGTTCATGATGGGAGGATACACAATCTATTTTTGTCATGTGGTAAAATAATTGTAATTTCATTGCCTTGACCATTGATATTTTTCATCTCATTCTAATTTAATAGTTTATACAACTTCTTTTATTTTATATTTGAAGAATATTCTTGTATTATCGTGTTGGTTAGTTTAGAGAATATTTCTGGAGATAGTAAATAAAAAGGAGTGTCTTCTTTTTCTTTTTTAAAGCGTATAAATAGATGTTTGATGTCTCGGGCTTCCGGATATTCATAAGCTTCTATTCTTTCTATATGTATTCCTTCCTGTTCCAATAGTTTTAATATGTGTCTCCATTGTTGCTTGGATAGAAATCGGCATACATCATATAAGGAGAGGGGTGTTCCGTCCGAAGCTGTTATGATAGTAGAAGTTATATTCATTTTGATGATTTGATGAGGACAAATATAGCAATAAAAAATTATATAGTTTATTGGAGCATTGACTAAATGCTAGAATATTATTTATTTTCAGTTCCCTTTATGATATAAAGCGGGGATGAAACTTGCAAACTTGCAAAACTTGCAGCACTTCCACACCCACACACGTGCGCGTACATTATAATGTGGAAAAATGAGAGGGTACAAGGAGGGTATGACAAGCAACGGTGGAGGAGGACAAACGGACGATGCAGGGGAGAGCTGAAATGGAGGAAAGTATGACGGGACACAGAAGGTGGAGCGGGGGAAAAGGGAGAGATGTGACAGGATTTTTGGTGGAAAGAGGTGGGACCGTATAAGGAGAAAAAAGGAAAGTGGAAGACAGAAACCGGAATCGGACAGACACAGGTGGCAAAGGGATGACTGTCCGAACCTTCAGCAGGTATCTGTACAGACCGGAGACTTCCGCCAATCATGCTGGTACAGCTTGCATAATTCCGTGGAGAACAAGCTGTCGGCATGCAGAATAACGCGCTATCAATCTAAATGGAACACGTTACTAACGTGCAGACCTGTATGTTAGTAACGTATAGGGCCACACGTTACTAACTTTACGGAACACACGTTACTAACCTTCGGAGCACATGAACTGTATGAAGACACACGGCACGACATCCCGTTTCCGAGGCACTGTCCTGTCAGAAGACCTGCCGCCTGCTGTTCTCCAGCCGGCATTGGCTGTAGTAATGGCCTTTTAAAGGAATCTCCTCATCAAGACGCATATATTTCACAAAAGAGAAAAAACGTGAACAAGAAAACAGGAGGGAGATCAGGTCATTCACAGATCACAATAAAGAAATAGAGTGGAATTTTGGAACATATTATTTTGTTGCATTATTAATGTACGCGCACGTGTGTGGGTGTGGAAGTGCTGCAAGTTTTGCAAGTTTGCAAGTTTGCCTTCCGTTTTTTTCTTTTTCCGTTTTTGTTTACGCGCGTGCGAATATTATAATGTGTCTGTCTTTTTCCTCCCGTGTCCTCCGTTATAAAAACCTTCTTTGTAACACATCTGTGATTCAGCGTATTACAAAAAAGTTTCAGGGAATCCGGATAATTTGTCTTGTGAAAGTTTGCCTGTTAGCGTTAAAAGGTCTACTTTTGCACCCGCAATTGAGAGAGATGCGGCACTTCAGACAGTGTTACTGACTTGGTGAAACAAACGTGGGAGATTTCCTTGATAGTGATCTGCACCTGGTATCTTACCTTAGCGGGGCTAAGGGAGCGAGAACGGATAAGACCTCGGGAGGATGGATGGTCCGCCTTTTATGGAAGTTTCGAAAAAAACTTTTCAAAAAACTTTCGAAAACATTTGGTGGTTACGATAAAATCTCTTACCTTTGCATCCGCTTTCGGAAACGATGGCAAACAGGAATAGGAGTTCTTTGAAAGATTTAAGAATAAACAAACAAGTAGTACAAGCCGGTGCACCGTATATATGATATGGTGTACGGAAAAACAAGAACCGTCAATATTTTTATTGTATTGATAGATTTGGAGTCCTTGAGCGTAAAGTCAACTTAAGTG